>ERZ869921.92-NODE-92-length-51786-cov-4.165239_pt1 | contig 51786 bp, 56 predicted proteins | sample MGYA00579310_ERZ869921 | MGnify/ENA primary metagenome ERZ869921 (study PRJEB32216, sample SAMN09231816) | wastewater metagenome | place: USA: Maryland | collected 2016-06-21 | study: EMG produced TPA metagenomics assembly of the PRJNA472060 data set (Reclaimed water...
GAGGGGAGGAGCAGCCCGCCAAAAGGGGAAAAGTACGCGTCAAAAGTTTTGAGAGTACTAATCTAGCGACATTTCTAGCATTTTTGTCACCTATATATATCTAACTCCCTAATAAATATATATATTCTGAAATTCATCCACAGGTAAAAAACCGTTCTGCATAGGGTACTTTGCGGCATTTCTGTCACCTGCCGAGCCGATTTTGCATGTGAATCAATGACTTACCTGCCATACGTAGTTTCTACGACGTATTCTACTAACCATACTCCCACATATTACTGCTACGGAGTAGTCCCGAGTTCCACATTCTCATATGCCTATCTGGGTAACTTGTTGTGGGTTACACATTCTCATATGCCTATCTGGGCAACTTCTCCCACATACATATAAATACGATGTGGGTCTGGGCAACTACTATGGAGTAGCACCTACTCCGACGGGGCGCGGGGCGGGCGGCTACTATCCTCGACGCGGGCGTCGGCCACTACTATCCTCGACAAGTGGGGGCGAAGAAAAGCCGCCCCAAGGGGCGGCTGGGTTTGCTGGCGGGACTACTTGGCCAGCGATTTAAGTTGATCGGAAAGCGTTCCCTTTTCCGCCGGTGCCTTTTTCGACTTGGCTAGCGTGAAACCATGCGCTTCAAGTTTAGTTTGCAATGTGCCGCGCAGGTCTGCATCCGACATGATGTAGGTGAACTGCGAATCGAGCGAACTAATCACGGCTAGCGCACATTTATCCTTAGCGATCTTTTCAGTTTCGGCTTTTTTCGCTGCTGCGACTTTTGCCGCCTCCGCCGCAACCTTTTGCGCTTCGGCTTTTTCCGCCTCGCTCATTGCCGCCAGTTTCGCCGCAGTTTCGGCTTTCGCTTCGGCCTCTTTCGCGATGGTTTTTATCTCCGCTGCTGCTGCTTTCATTGCGGAGTAGCTAAGCTCACTCGCCTTTTTCGTTTCCGCCGGCTTTCCGTCTTTTGGCGGTTTAACTTCGATCACGGTATCCGCCATGATGTAGCAGGTAAGCGCCGAAGTGAGACCGGCAGAGGCGTTAGACTTGCGTTTTGCTTGCAACGGCTCAAGCCCTTTTGTTGATGCAAGTGCGGAAAATTCCTCCGCGTAGGTCGCACGGACAAGCGCAAGTTTTGTTGCAAGAGGCAGTTCCGCCGGTAGTTCGAGCTTGCATTGCGCGGCAAGTTCTTTTGCCGTGGTTTGAATAACCGATGCTTCGGTCGCATCGGCTTTGAACCCCGCTTGCAAGGCATCGCCTATTGCGGAAAAGTCTGCGATAACATTCGCTGCACGAGTGAGGGTAAGAATAGTCTTCGACATGGTATTAACTCCTAAGTAAGCCGGAATCCGTCCGGTGCGGTGTTGCTTGCTACAGTTCATATATTACGCTTTTCCCGTTTATTGTCAAGTAGATACTACTTCGGAGTAGCTACTCCTCCGCGCCCCACGTCGGGGATAGTAGCTGGGCAGGGGTGGGGGTGGGACAACGGGGTGGGGGTGTCTAGGATAGTAGATGTCCCACCTCTAAATTTTTTGGTAATTTTGCCATTAGCACCTACTAACCGATAAAATGAGTCGTGTAATTACCCAACTTTGTAGAAGTCATGCTATGCTATCAGTTGAATAGGAGCCATCCATGCCCATAGACCTAGCCGCGCTACTCGAACTTGATACTTTGGACCCCCCCGCTCCCCCAGCGCACATACGTGCCGCGAAACGCCGTGCGGAAGAGGAGAAACGTGCGGAGGCCGTAGCGGAACGAAAGGCAGACAGGGAGCAACGCCGCGCCCATGCGTTTGCAGAAGCGGAAAAAAGGCGCGAAGCTAAAACAGCCCGTAGAGTCGCCAAGGCTGCGCAGGAGCAGACGGCCAGAATGGAGAGACTGGCGGCGAGAGCCGCTAGGAAGGCGGCGAAAAAACTGGAAAACGAAGCTCGCAAGGCTACTCCGAACGCCCCCCGCAGTACTCAGCACCCGCTTTACCAGACTTACCGGGGGATGCTATCCCGGTGTTACACGGCGAATAGCAGTGCGTACCCCTACTATGGGGGGCGGGGTATCTCCGTATGCTCGGAGTGGATCGACGACTTTTGGGCATTTGTAGCAGATATGGGGGAACGCCCTGCCGGGACTTCTCTGGATCGGGTTAATAACGACGGGGACTATGAACCTGCGAATTGCCGGTGGGCGGACAAAGAAACGCAGTACTCGAACACCCTACGGCATACCGTGTACGTAGCCACTATCCGTGGGAGGCGAAAACTTGTAGCCGAGTGGGCTAGGGAGAAGGGGGTTTCCAGAAACGCGGTTGTAAACCAGATACGTCGCGGGGTCCTGCCGGATGTCGCGGTGGTCTCAGCAACACTGCGGAAACAGCTACGCAGAGATAAGGGGGCCGCGCTAAACCCGACGGAGCTTACGGCGTGCCTTCACGCAGCGCAAAAATTTTGTACCCAAGAAATTTCATGTACTTCGTAGTTTCTACGTGGTACACTACCCCCATGCCCTCAATAAACGCCCTACACGCCAAGTTTTGCCCGACCAAGTCCATGTGCAATTTCTGGAGGAGTATCGACTACAACTCCGCAGCAAAGGTATTGGAAGCCCTGGGTGAGACCCCGAGAAGCCCGTCCTCTGCCGGGACGGTGATCCACCCGCTGGTCGCCCTAGCCTTCCTGCGCTGGGCTGACCCGGACAAGTTCTACAGAAAGATGAGGGGGCTGGTATGACCCCTACAGTAGATTGGGAACGAGTTGCCTTTGACGTGGCAAGGAACCATTGCGGACCGAAGCTGCCCCCCGATGAGCTGATTCTTGACTTGGGCCTGACCGAACAGGAGTTCGAGGAGCTGTGTGACGACGACCTGTTCAAGCGCAAGGTCAAGGAGTACACCAAGGAGCTGACCGCCAACGGGACGAGCTTCGCTCTCAAAGCGCAGTTGCAGGCAGAGGAGCTACTGAAAACCCAGTTTCGCATCGCCAAGGACAAGGACACGCCGCCCTCCGTCGCTATTGCCGCGATACAATCTGTGGTAAGATGGGCAGGATATGACAAACGCCCCGGAGATTCCTCAGATGACGCAAGCGCCGCAAACAAAAACCGTATCTCTATCAGCATCAACCTTGGGGCCGCACGGACACCAACCCCTATCACCGATGGAATCACTGTCGAGCATGAAAAGTAGCGGTGTCTACGTGATAACTTGCGCGGCTACTGGGGAGCAGTATATCGGGTCCGCAGTCAATCTGCGGCAACGGTGGACAACCCACAGACATGGGTTGAACAAAAATAGAAGCCCGTCCAAGAAACTACAGGCTGCTTGGAACAAGTACGGAGAGCACCAATTTAGTTTTTCACCAATTCTTTTGTGTTCCCCAGAGAATACGTTGTTGTATGAACAGTTGGCTATAGACGCGCTCGCCCCCCTGCTTAATACCCGAAAAATAGCCGCCTCTAATGTAGGGCTATCGTGGGGGCTAGAAACTAGGGCGAGCAAGCCGAACTCCTATGGAGCGCATACAGTACGAGGGGTCACAGACACGGTTTCGCGCCTTGCCGCATATTGCGGTGTCGCGTCGAAGAACCTAGCCCTAGCGACCCGTAAGACACGGTGTGCTATGGCAACCTCCGCCGCAGCGGTAGCAAATTCCGAAAACTCTGTTTCCGTGGAGTAAACGGTAATCTGAGGGAACTGTCTGCCCACTTCGCGGTTGTCCCCTACGGTACCGTTAAAAACCGGTATAGGGGCTTGAAATGGCCGCTAGAAACCGCACTACTCACCCCACGGTATCAAACTCATTATGGCCCTAGACTACGCACTAAAGTATGACGCGTCTCCGACGTGCGCTGATTTTTTGTCCGATAGAAGCCCACACAAGATACTCGCGGGGCCAGTCGGAGGGGGCAAAACCTCTGCGGCGATTGTGCACATGCTGATGAACTCTATAAACCAAGAGCCGGATAACGATGGGATACGCCGCACAAGACACCTCGTTGTGAGGAACACAGTCCCGATGCTCCGTCAAACCACCATAAAATCGTTCCTAGACTGGATACCGGACGGGGTTTTTGGCAAGTGGCTGACTTCTGACAAAACGTACTACATGCGCTTTGATGATGTGGAGGCGGAAGTGCTGTTTATGAGCCTCGAAGACGCCAACGACATCCGAAAACTGCTCTCTTTGGAGACAACTACGGCGTTTTTTAACGAATTTAGAGAGATAAACCCTGAAATCGTCGAGGGTTTGATCGGTACGAAGCGGGTGGGGCGCTACCCCAGCCGAAAACAGGGGCCGGGGGCCACTTATCCGTGCATTATTGCGGATACCAACATGCCCGCGATGGATTCTTGGCACCAGCAGGCGATGGACGGCATCGTGGGCGACTGGACGCTGTTCAAACAGCCCTCCGGGCGCTCCGCAGAGGCGGAAAACCTCCAGTTTCTGCCACCGGGGTACTACGACACCTCAGGTCTGAACGACGAGTACATCAAAACCATGATCGACTGCGAGTACGGCACGTCCCGCGAGGGCCTACCGGTGTTCCGCAGCACGTTCATACCGGCGTTTCACATCGCTACGGAGCCGCTGAAGCCCATCATCAGCGACGAACACCCACTGATTATAGGGATAGACGCGGGCCTGACGCCTGCGGCCATCATCGGACAGGTGACGCCACGGGGGAACCTCAACATTCTGGCGGAGTGCTGGACGCCGTCGGAGAACTCGATGGGGATGGAGCGGTTCCTTGACACCCGCTTGATCCCCCTGCTGCGCTCACGCTTCGCAGGACACAAGGTCAAGGTCATCGTCGACCCGGCCAGTATGCAGCGCTCGCAGGCCACCGAAGAGACCGTGTTTGAGATCATTGCCAAGAAACGCATGGCGGTGGTACCTGCGCCGTCCAACAAGATCGACTTGCGGGTAGGCAGCGCGGAGACGCTGTTCGCCAAACAAGTGGACGGTAAAGCGTACCTGCTGATCGACGCGAGCTGCAAAGGGCTAATATCTGCGCTCAAATATGGGTACAAGTATGGAGCCAAGCGAGCCGGGGATATCGACGAGAAGCCCTTGAAGAACCACCCCGACAGTGACATTGCTGACGCGTTCACTTACCTGACCGTCCACCTCGGCGGGGAGGTGCGGATAATGAGCAGTGTGAAGCGCGAGGTCAAGAAGGCCAACCACGCGGGGTGGACTTGATGGTATAGTGTGGTCTCCCTGTGTGGTCTCCCTCCTCCTCCCCGCCGCAAAGCGGGTTAGCCCCCGTCGAGCACTTGCTCCGGGGGCATCTTTTTGTTATATACTCCTGTCAATCTCTAAAAGGAGTGTGTGATGGAAACCTACCACGACGCAACAACTGGAAACCAAGAACTGGTGAAGGGGGGCGGCGGGGCCGCATTCTCTTTTGAAACCGCCTCGATGGGATATGACACCAGCACGGGGCGCACGCCGGTCGAGCAGACGAATAACTACGGAGAGCCTACCGCTGGCACTACGCAGACCACAATCATCAAGGCGGCACCCGGTTTCCTGCACAAGATCATTATCAGCGCCTCCTGTGCTGCGACACAGATCGCCATCCACGACCACGCATCTGCTGCATCTAACCTGATCCTGACCACAGGCGATATCTCGGTAGCGACTCTTCCGGTGGTAGTCGAGGTCAATGCACTGATGACGGCTGGGATTGTGACCGTCATTACCGGCGTTGTCGCTGATGGCGACGTGATCATCGTTTACCGCTAAGGACACGCCATGAATCTGACCATCAACTCCGTCACAGGCCGCACCGTTCAAGTCACTGCTGCATGGGACAACGACGGCGATCCGATCAGTGCCGAATTCGGCGTACCCAACGTGCGTGTCGAGAACTTCACCGAAGCCGTGCAGGACATCTACGCTTACGTGACTGCGATGTATGAGGGCGAAAAGAACAAGCGCCTCGCTTACCTCGCTGCGAACCCTACTGCTGCGCTCGAAGTCCTCGCTGCCGTTGGGCAGACCTTCAATGACGCCGCCATCGCTGCTGTCCTGCAACCTGTTGGCATTGAGTACGCATAAATGCTTGAATACGGCTACCTCGGCTCCACGGACGTAACCTCAGTCCAGACCGTCCCCAACGGTGTCAGTCGCCAGCCCTCTCTGTCCTCGACCGGCGAACCCATCTACACGCCTGCTGCCGAGAGCCGTTGGGCGGAAGAACTCAAGTCGAGCGATGGGGCATGGCGGTTTTTGAAGGGTGGGAATGCGGCAGGCCGTGGCGTGGGGAATGTGTTCGATGCGACGCTGGCGGATAACTTTACGGTGCTGTGTTTGTGTCGTGGGCAGTTTTTAGCTGGATATCCATCCGTCGCTATTAAGGCACTGTTCGGAGCAACTACTGGGTGGAGTGTACAGTACGCCCCACAATCAGCTGCAAGCGGCATATATTCACGCATTGATCACGCTATAAACTCAAACACGGCATACGCGCCAAGCAATACTAAGTCCGCAAAAGACCTGCAATGGCACTGGCACGGTTTGTCAATTAGTGGGGTGTCTGTCAGGCAGTATGTTGATGCTTTGGTCACAACAGCAACACGATCCGCTGGCGACCTGACAAACACGCAAAATCTAACTTTGAGTGCGTTATCTGCTTATCGTTTTCTCGCCGCCACCCTGATCTATAACCGCGTCCTCACCGACACCGAAGTCAGCAACATCATGCTCGGCAAGACCATGCCCAAGGAGGTCTCCGGTCTGGTCGGCTACTACAAGTTCAACGAGACACACGGCACGGCAGCAGGCGAATGCACTGACTACTCGGGACAGGGGAATCATCTGACGTATAGCGGGGCGGTGTGGGAGAAGTACGACCCGACGCTAACTACCATTGCCAACTTCGCCTCCGGTCAACCCTACGTCAGCCGCAAGCAGCGCAACCCCGCGAACTGGTGGGAACGTGTCCCGCCTGCAATTGCTGATCCGGAGCGGATGGGGTGTTTAAACGCCGTTGCTTCTACAGCAGTTACAAGTACAGGATTGCTGCAAATCACAGGAAGCATGTCTGCTGACTTTTGGTTTAAACCACAACGATATACATCAGGTGGAATTCAACCAATCAGTAAAAACGGATCGTATGAGTTTAGTTTTGAACTTTATTCCGCTGGCTCTGTATTCCACTTGTATCGCAATGGACAGGATTGTGCTTTTTCCGCAATTAGGTCAATACCTACGTCCAAATGGACAAAGGTTTCATTCAGCCACGATGTAATCACTAACAAGGCTAGACTTTATCTAAACGGGGTACTTGTTGAAGAGAAAGCATTTAATGCTTCCACTATAGGGGTCTCTGCTTCAAACGTATCCATTGGTGCTTATGCAACAGATCGTATTAATAACATTAGGTCACTCCGCCTATTCTCCCGCGCCATTACCGCAGCCGAAGTCAACGAACTGTTCCTGACGGACAAGATCACCAACCGCTCCGGACTCGTCGGTGAGTGGATGTGCAACGAGCCTTGGCGTACCGGCTCGAACAACATTCAGGACACTTCCGGCAACGGACTCCACGCCACGACTACGAATCCCCTGCTGCTCGACTCGCCTTACACGGTGAATAGACGGAAGCGGGTGGGGAGGCAGTTGAAGCTGGATAACGTGAAGTATGCCTACACCACACAGACATTCGACCTGACCACTTCATCGGTTGCTGCGTGGATCAAATGGACAGGGCAGAACGACGGCGCAAGCAAAGGCTCAATCATCGGTCAGAACACCAACGGCTTGCAGTTGCGCGTGAATGCCAACAGGTCTGTTGAGGCGCTGAAAGTAGGTGGATCGAGTTTCGCCACCTCTGCTGCCGGTGTTATCAAGTCAGGCACATGGCAACTTGTCAGTGCTGACTACAACGGCACGACAATCAACATCTACGTTGGCGGAAGGTTAGTCAAGTCTGCTGCACCGGCGACGGCGCTTTCTGCGGTAACGCTGGCGGTAGGTGCGTTGATTGGTGGTACTCAGGCATTCCGTGGGGTAATCGACTCCACCCTGATCTACAACCGCGCCCTGACTGCCGCAGAGCATTACGCCCTGTACCTCGATCAAGCGCCGAGGGATGGGTTAATTGCCGAATTTCTTTTCGACGACGACGAAATGAACTGCCAGGACACCAGCGGCAACGGCTTCCACGCCACATGGTCGGGCATCACGCTGGCTAACTACGTGCAAGAGATGTGACATGAAGCCATGTAAATACTGCGGTGGCAAGGCTGAATACCTTGATCATAAAGATGAAGAGACTGGGCGACTGCGGATGATGATCCACTGTGCTAAATGCAGTGCCGGTACGTTTGAAGATTTGTATGGCCTGTACGACATTGCTACGTCCAGAGAAGACGCTGTGATTGAGAAGCAGAACGCACAGGAAGAACTGCAAGCCCGGTGGGATGCAGGCAACTACGTGCAAGAGCTATGACCATCCTCGCCATCATCGGAGCCGTTGTGCTGATTAGGAGCGTGCTGTGAAAATCTCCCGCACCGGCATTGAGTTCATCAAAAGCTTTGAAGCACTACGCCTGACGGCATACCAGTGTGAAGCTGGTGTATGGACTGTCGGCTGGGGCCATACCGCTGGTGTGCATGAAGGCGACGAGTGCACAGAAGAAGAAGCCGAAGAGATGCTCAAGTGGGACTTGGCCGAGGCTGAAGAAGCGGTCAATCAGTTCGTCGAAGTTGACATGCGCCCACATGAGTACGATGCGCTTGTGTCCTTTGCGTTCAACTGTGGCGTGAATGCCTTCCACGGATCAACCCTCCTGCGCCTTCTGAATAACGAAGATCGTAACGGTGCTGCCCTTCAGTTCCCCCGTTGGAACAAGGCAAACGGCAGGGTCTCCAACGGCCTCGTCCGTCGCCGTGCTGCCGAGCAGAAGATGTTTCGCGGTGGAGAGGAACAGTGACATGGCTCTCTCAAGCTATCCGAGACGACCAGACCAAGCAAGCTTCTGCATCTCGTATAACGATGCTGCTTGCCGCAGCAACACTCTGTTTGTCGACCTTGTTGCTCACCGTCGCAAGTTTCTGGCGGATCGAGCTAGTGCCTGCGCTCACGGCTTTCGGGTCAGTTTTGGGGACGATGGGCGGCGCAGCGTACGTGACACAGAAAGTGGCTGGGACGAAGAATGAGCCAGCATGAACTAGCCAAGCGTTGCTTTGGATATGAGTGCGACATTCGTGATCGCTGTGCCCACTACCTACGTCCTATTTCTTACGCAGAACACTTCTTCCAGCCGGTCGAGCGGGGGGAAGACTGCCACAGCTTCGTTGAGCGGCGTAGATACGACGAGGACAGCAATGACTAACGCAGAACTCTTATGGCGGCAGATGAACTACATCGTGCCGCTTGAAGAACAAACCCTCCACGCCTTGGAAATAGTGGATTGCGGTCCTGCGGTCGGGCGCACCCCGGCTGGGCTTCCAAGAAACCTGAGTGGGACGACAATCATAGGCGGTCGGAAGTACCGCACTTGGGGCGGGTATTTGATAGAAGAGATAGTCGATACGGGAATCCCCGCAACGGAGGAATATCAAGCACTTATGGCAGGAGCACTCGCATGACCGGTTCCTTCCTCATTGACATCCTGCTGATGCTCATCTCCGTTGCGTTGATCGTGACGCTGCTTACGGCATGGACGGACAAGCTATGACAGACAAAGACGCTCAAGCTGTAGCTTATGGACGCGCCCTAGCGGAAGGCATTAAGCGCATGGGGAATCTTGAGCGCATTGATGACCACTACGCTTTCGCGTGTGACTGTGGGTCTGTGCATTTCAATCTGCTCAAGTCTGGTTTGCTCGAATGTGCGGGATGTCATATCAGATTTGGAGGGTGGCAGAAATGAACTTCCTCGCTCTCCTATCTCCAACATCCATCATGGCAGGCGTGATCATCGCTTTGTCAATCTCCAACGTATTGTTTGTCAACCTATGGAGCAACGCCCGTGACGACCTCATCTCCTACAAGGCCAGCGTTTCTGCGGCACAAAAGCAGATCGCAGACGAAAACGAGCGAAAGCTCCGAGAGGCTGCTGCCGTCAATACCGACATTGCAGCTCGTCTTGCTGTGGCTCTTCGTGATCTTGGCAAGCGTCCTCCTGTCCGCGTGCTGCACACCAACTGCTATACAGGCACCGGCATTACAGTTCCCAAGCCCCCCGCCAGAACTGATGAAGCCCCCGCTACTGACGCCGCTGATTCCGCCATCATCCTTACCGCCGACCAATGCGCCGAGAAACTAGGTGATGGGATAGAGGACGCCGTGCGGTTCGCATGGCTGATTCACTGGGTCAAAGAACAGCATGAGGTGGGGCAGAAATGATTAGCGGAATCTACTGCATTACCAATGTTGTAAACGGCAAGAGCTACGTAGGGCAGTCGATTGACATATCACGTCGACTAACTGCGCATTACAAGATGGCTGGGCATCAGTCAGCTTTGTATTCAGCTATGCGGAAATACGGCCCTGAGAACTTTATATGCAACATACTTGAAAAATGTGACATGGAAAGTCTTAACGCAGCCGAATCTTGGTGGATGCAGGAGCTTGGTTCCGTATCGCCGAATGGGTACAACCTTATCGCAGAAGGCGAGCACGGTAGGCGGGTTTGCGAAGCCACAAAAGACAAAATATCTAGCGCCCTTAAAGGTAAAACCCCCGCCGTAAATAGTATGCCTAGACGTGCGGAGTGGGAAGAGGCACGGTTACGCGAATTAAGAAAGGCGTTATCAATCCGTGGATCACGCACCGGAACTAAGTGTAGCGATGCGCAAAAGGCGCTTATATCAGCTAGGCACTTGGGGGCAAAGCGATCTCCAGAGACGAGGAGTCGTATTTCAGCCAGTCTTACTGGAAAGCCGTTTTCCGCTGAAAGACTGCTGACTGTGCGCCGGAAAAAAGTTCTTCGGTCAGACGGAGTTATCTATGACTCAATCATAGCTGCTGCAATGGATAGTGGCGTGCAAAGAGCCAACATTACAAAAGTCCTTCGTGGAGAGCGTACCCACACTGGAGGGTTTGGATGGACATGGATCAACCAACAGATAGAGGCAAGCAAATGAGCCAGCAATTCAACGTGAAGAGCGCGATTCTGTCCGAGATCGCCAAGACCAACGATCCGGCGATGAAGACCGTCCTGCTTCTCATGCTGGGCGTACTTGAAGAAATTGGCTCGAAGATCGACGCGGCCATCGACAACGAGAAGAAGCTGATGAAATCGTTCGTTCTCAACGGCCACGAAGACAACCACCACCTTCACCACGACTGGATCGCGCAACGCATCGCCCACCAAGGCCGGTGTGAATGGGCAAACAAGCAGATCGCAGAGCAGGCGGAATCTGCAGCGACGAAGAAATCCATGCTGAGCAAGTTGTACGAGAACATTATCAACCAGATGAGTACAATCATCATCACCGGCTTGGCTGTTGCTGCCGGTTTCACCTACCTGAAGTAAGGAGAGCACCATGTCAATGTCCGATACCACCGAACTCGCCGCCCTCGCGGCCTTCCTGCAAGGCACCGACCCCAGCTACCGCTCTGGCGCTACGCAGTACCTCGCGCTATTTACCGGCGACCCCGGTGAGAGTGCGTCTCTTGCCAACGAAGCCGATTACACCGGCTACCAGCGCGTGGCGCTGACCAAGGCAACCGCATGGACGGGCGGCAGCAACCCGTTCACCAACGCGGCCTTGATCCAGTTCGTTGCCTGCTCTGGCGGCTCTAACGCCATCACGCATTTTGCCGTGGTGGATACCGGTCCTGCTCGGGCTACGGCGGTCAATATGATGATCTCCGGTCAGTTGTCCGGTACGCTGAACGTCTCGTCAGGCATCCAGCCGCAGTTCGCGGCGGGTGCTTTGAGTATCAGCGCGACCTGATGACTATCAAGTCCATCTCCGAGGTTGTCGACGCCTACGATGCCGGAAGGCATTGGACGGGCTACATGCGGCGTGGTGGGCCTGCGTTGACGGCGGGGTATTGGACTGATTTCAGCTACGCTTCCGGTATTCCGGTGGCGAATTTCTACGCCTCGACGCCTCTTGTCTCGGCAACGCTGAATGCCACAGACGGCATCTTGCATGGCCCCTCTGTGAGTGCAGCGGGATGGAAGAAGTACTTCCACAAGGCGCTGTTCATGCCACCGGCAACGTCCATCGGCACGGCAACGCTGCACATTCACGACATCGTGGCCTACTACCCGTTCGTAGATGGTGACGGTGGCGAACAGTCGATGAGCCACACGCTGCCCAGCGTCCGCTACGGCGGTGTTGATTGTGATCTGATGGTGGTATCGCAAGGTGCTGGCTACGCAAACGCATCGGATGTCATCATCACTTACACCGACGCTTACGATCAGACCAAGACGCTCAACCCCGTCAGTCTTTACACGCTGGCATCTGCTGGGCAACTGGCCTCGCAGCAGTATGACGGTTTATCGCTTGCCACGGCTCCACTGTGCGGCAACCCGTACATATCGCTGCCTACGGGAATCAAGTCAATTCAAGCCGTCAATTTCCCTTCAGGGGTTGGCGGCATCTTCGCATTCGCTATCGTCAAGGTCATCGGCACGATTGCTCTGCAAGAAGTTGGTACGCCGACTGAGAGTGACTGCATCCGCGATCAGTTGATGTTGGAAGAAGTAGAGGATGGTGCATATATCCACATGCTGGTGCGGTCGAGTGTTTCGGCTACACCTTCCACAGCTCACGCCGAGTTATCTTTTATCTGGGGTTAATCATGGGTTTTAGTTCAATAGATGATATGGTTTCGGAAATGACCGCTGGCAAGACTTGGCGGCAGGACTGGAGCAAAACTTCCGGCGCTAACGCATATGTCGCTGGCAACATGTACGACTTGCAGCAGTTCGCTGGCTCCCCCACGGCAGGAACCTACCCCGGCACGACTCTGGTGGCGCAAACGCCGACCGACAAGAACGGCGGCGGTACTGCGTTGGGTACATCGTTTGGTATCTACCACGGCGGCAACGTTGCCTCGGATACCAAGCACCTGATCAATATCGGCCTGTATGCGTCGGTAGCGACGGCGGTTCCCGGCATCCTGCATCTGGTCGATATCGTCATGTACTACCCTGCATTGGCGAACAACTCGACCTCCGCACAGACGCTCGTCAATTCCAATACCTTTACGGCATCCAGTTCGTCAGGTCTGCTGCTGACCTACACCAACGACTTCGGTTCTGCGACCCACTACACCTCTGTCACGTTCTCAACCACGACCACTCTGCCAACCGGATTGAATAACACGGATGTGTTCTACCTTGTCCGTCAATCTTCCACTACTGCGAAGGTGGCGACCAGTGAAGCCAATGCGATTGCCGGTACTTTCGTTGCTTACACGGATGCCGGTACGGGTACGCATACCCTGACGGTCACTCCCAACCGCTATGCTGATGGTGCGGGATTGCGGATGTACAACGTGATGACCGCCACCGCGACTAATACGGCGACTCCGGTGCTTCATGCTTCCGGTTTCCAGTACACCAACTCTGCCGGTTCTACGGGGCGCGTCGCGGGTGCTGTGGTCAACTACACGGTGGGTGGTACGTCCATTCCGCCTCAAGGCAAGATTCCTCACTCCGGCGTGGCATCTGCCAACTATGCCCCATATCTCCCTATGCAGGCCGGGGATGTTGGCGTTCGTCGCGTGACGCAGTATCAGCTCTCCACTGCCTATGGCACGGCTCAAGCAAGCGCGTTAGTTCTTGCCAGACCGCTCGCCACGATCCCGATTGTGACCGCTGCGGTGGCGGGCGAGAGGAACATGGTCATGCAACTTCCTTCGATGCCCCGCATCTACGACGGCGCGTGCCTCGGCATGATCTTCTTCCCCGGCGGTGCGACTGCTGCCAACACTCCGTTGATGGGTTACATGGACTTTGCGTGGGGTTGATATGACCAATAAAGACGTTCTCGATGTGGTCAATAACTTCCCGTCTTGGGGCGGGAATACCTTCACTCTCGCTATGATGCTTGTACAGAAGCAGCGGGAAGATGACGCGCAACTCGCGGAAGCGATGGGCCAGCAGGAAGTAGCTGACGCCATCAGGGGTAATCAGTAATGTTGCTCGGTAACGGAATGCAGTACAACAAAATCCCGCTGACACTGTTGGGGGATCGTTGGCAGGGGTTTGTTAGGGATGAGCGGGTTCTGGCTTCTACCAATGACGAGGGCTTCACGAAGCTGAACGCCTTACCAAACGGCTATCCTCCGGGCAGGGCGCTGATCCCGCCACGCAAAGCCGGTTACGCCCGCAGTAATCCGCGCACTGAATTTGGTGCTACTGCGGCAGGGTATATGTACGGTGGCGTTACGACGACTGGCGACTCGACTTTCGGCATCGACACCAACACCCCTGACGGCCAGCTTATCGCCAGCGTCTTGGCAGGCGGCGCACCGGCCACGTTTGGTATCGACACTAATACCCCAGCGCTGACGGCATCCATCAACGGTACTGGCTCAACAACCATCAGCTTCTTCCTCGATCCTCCTACCCTTGGTGCTATCGCCAGCCTGATTGCTACGGCGGAAATCGGCGTGACCGGCGATTCAAGTGCCATGCTGCCAACGGATGACTCAAGTCCGCTTCGTACTGCTACGGCAAACATCGGCGTTACTGGCGACCTGTGTGAGATGTTGCCAACAAACGATTCAAGTCCATTGCGCGATGCTTCTGCCACGTTTGGTTTCGACGGTGCGCTGACACGGTACGCGGTTGGTCACATGGAAGGTTCGACGGCAGATCAAGGATTAACCTTAGACAACATCGTCGGTGGAGTATGGAACGCCGCGTTGATTGACTACGCTGTTAACGGGTCAGCCGGTAAAGCTCTCTCCACGGCATCTAGCGGCGGCGTTGATCTTGACCTCATGGCACAGGCCATCCTCGCCGCTGCACAGGTCACGCCGATCCACAGCAACATGGAACAGGTCAATGGCGAAGAGGTCATCGGTGACGGCAGCGAACTCGATCCTTGGCGTGCAGTAGGAGTAGACCCGTAATGTTCAGTCGTAAGTCATTCTCCCCCAAGTCATTCTCCCCCAAGTCGTGGTGGATGGGCGTAGTTGAGGCAGTAGTCAAAGCAATTCGCGGGGTCCGGGTAAAGGTACGCACGTTATCCGCTTTAGCCGCGAGTGAGATAGCTACGGCATACGCGCGTACGCGTGAAGCGTCTGTACGCTTCACCATGAAGAGGAGCAAGTAATGTCTATCACGGCTGACCGGGTTAAGGAAACTACCACTACAACCGGAACGGGCACGTACTCCCTTGCAGGGGCGAAGACTGGGTTTCGAGCTTTCTCTTCTGCATTCATATCAGGCGACGTGGTGCAGTACTGCGTAGCAGACGCTACAAACTGGGAAGTTGGGGAAGGCACGCTAACTACCGGGTCGCCGTGGACGCTGGCACGTACAACGATCCTTGCGTCTAGCAACAGCAACAATGCAGTTGACTGGGCGGCGGGCACACGTGATGTGTTTACTACGCTTTCGGCACTGCGTTATGGAAGAGAGATTCTTACAGCGGCGCGTACGTACTATGTGCGCACTGACGGCAGCGACAGCAACAACGGACTTGCCAATACCAGTGGCGGCGCGTTCCTCACTCTCCAGAAAGCGGTGAACGTCGTTTGTGCGCTCGACATGAGCATCTACCAAGTCACGATACAGGTGGGTAACGGCACATATACTGCAGGGGCTTCACTGGGCGCATATACCGGGGCTTACGGCCCGATTATTCAAGGGGATACGTCCACCCCATCGAACGTGCTGGTATCGGTCACGTCGTCTACGTGTTTTGCCAATTCCAGTGGGCGTGCGTGGGTCGTGAAGGGGTTTAAGTTAGCCACGACAACAAGCGGTCACGCACTCTACTGTGGCAAAGACTCGCTGATTTCTCACGCCAACATGGACTTCGGGTCGTGCGTAAACAGGCATATGTCTGGTGACGGAGGAACGATTATTTGGACTACCGGGTACACGGTTAGCGGCGGGGCGGATTACCACATGCTGGCCGACCACGGGGGCACTGTTAGAACGGGGGGCGGCAGCACTACTGTTACTCTCACAGGTACGCCTGCTTTCTCTGGCGCGTTCGCCTATGCGGTTCGCCTTGGGGAAATTTACGCGACCAATGTGACGTACTCCGGGTCCGCCACGGGTACGCGTTACTCGATATCCAAAAACGCAGTGGCGGATACAAACGGCGGCGGGGCGAACTATTTCCCCGGCAGTGTTGCGGGGTCGACGGCCACAGGCGGGCAGTACGTCTAAGCCATGCTTGGCTTTTACACGCTATCCGAAGACACGCCGTCTTCATCTGAAAGCGAAGCGGCAGAGATAGTTCTCGAAGCTGCGGTAGTAGCGGAGGCTAGTAGCAGCGCTTCTCTCGATACGCAGATACTCCTCCAGACCGCTGTCTTGGCGGAGGCGGACAGCAGCGCTTCCCTTACCACGCAAATAGTTCTTGAGGCCACGGTAGCTGCGGAGGCTGCTGCGTCCGCTGGCCTCGCTACACAAATACTTCTTGCAGCTACGGCAGCGGCAGGAGCAGCTGGCACAGCCTCGCTTACTACGCAGATAACGCTTCAGGCTTCTGTCCTAGCAGAAGCTACGGCGTCAGCGGGGCTTGACACACAGATAACGCTCCAAGCGTCTGTCTTAGCAGAAGCGACTGCGGCGGCAGACTTTACCGCGCAGATACTTCTTGAAGCTGCGGCAGCGGCAGAAGCTGTCGCTGGGGCCGAACTGACCATATACGGTGGGGTGGCTGGCACGGCAATAGCTGAAGCGGAGAGCTTCGCCGCCCTTACTACGCAGATATTTTTACAAGGGGTAGCAGCGGCAGAGGCACAAGGGCGAGCGTATCTATCTATGCCAGCAGGGTGGGCGTACCACACTTACTCGTGTCGCCCGTCACTAGGCGCAGTACGTACAGCGGTTCCCCCACATGCCACATGCCTACGGTACTTTCACCCCACCACTGTAGCAACGGCGGGGACGTACAAGGCGAAGGCTGGCGTACGTACGCCGAACTGCTATGCAGAGAGCGTTCCTCAACGGTGTAACACGGGTTCTCTGATAGAATCTGTACGAGTCTGACGGAGGTATCATGGCAAAAAGCAAAGACATCATTATCGAGCAAGGCAGAACATTCCGCCTCGTCGTTCGCTGGGAAAACGAGAAGATCGTCTACAAGGCGATCAGCGCTGCTACCCAAGCCGCCCCCGTCGTTATCACGGCTACCGGGCACGGTATCCCGGACGGATGGAATGTGGCGGTTACCTCAGTCAGAGGTATGACACAGCTCAATGCTGCGAACTCCCCGCCGAAGGAAAAAGACTACACCCCGGCCACTAAGCTGACAGATAACACCGTCGAGCTTAACGCCGTGAACGCGGCTTCGTACAGCACTTACACTTCCGGCGGGTACATCCAGTACTACGAGCCGCACGATCTGGCTACCGTCACGGCACGGATGAAGATCAAGGACAAGGTTGGCGGCACTGAACTGCTCACCTCCGTTGGGCTTACCCCGACGATCACTGTCGATGTGGATGACGGAGTCAAGACCATCACTATCGAGATCGCGGCGGATGACACCGAAGGGCTGACGTGGACAAAAGGTGTGTACGACCTCGAAGCTGTTGAAGGAACTACGGTGTATGCCTTGCTTACCGGCGCGGTGTCCGTGGTTAAAGAAGTTACAACCACTACGTAAAAGGAGCATCACATGGCTGCTATGTCTAACGTACTTGAGAACAAACTTATCGACTGGCTGCTGCGCGGGCAGGCGATTGGCATCACTGGGGCATCTGCGGCGGCGGGTACCGGCCCGACCTCAGTGTGGGTGGCGCTGTTTACTGCTACACCGAGTGACACAGGTGGGGGTACAGAAGTGTCTACTACGGGCACGAACTACGCCCGCGTTCAGGTGACCAGCTCCCTTGCCAACTGGGCGGGCACGCAGTCTGCTGGATCGACCACTGCTTCGTCAGGTACGAACGGCATCACCACGAACAACAACGCGATCACGTTCAACGCGCCTACTGGCGGCACCAACTGGGGCACGATTACCTCCTTCGGCCTGTTCGATGCGTCTTCAGCTGGCAACCTGCTGATCTGGGGCGCACTGACCTCGAACAAGACGGTGAACAACGGCGACGCGGCTCCGAGTTTCGCGGCAGGGGCGCTGTCCTTCCAGATTGACAACTAAGCCGTGGCGGGTAAGTCTGCGTACCTAGAGTCGCTGCTGCTGTCGCTGATATTTAAGGCGACGACGAGTGCTACGCTCGCCAGCAGCGCGGGGTCGCTGAGCAGCCTGTATGTAGCCCTCCACACAGCGGACCCGACAGACTCAGGCACACAGACTTCCAATGAGGTTACGACGACGCAGTACAACGCCTATGCGCGGGTGACTGTTTCACGCAGCGGGGCAGGCTGGGTAGTTACGGGGAGTTCTGTCTCCCCCGCTGCGACGATCAGCTTCCCCACTACGAATACGACGGGGACAGGGTGTACGTGCACCCACTTCTCTATCGGTGACGCCGCATCCGGCGCAGGGAATATCCTGTATAGCGGGGCGATTAGCCCGACCCTCGTGATCCCTGCGACGACTGAAAACATTGTCCCGCAGTTGACCACTGCCACCGCCGTTACGGAGAGCTGACATGGCAGTTACTTTCGTTGATAGAGTCAAAGAGACTTCCACTACGACTGGCACAGGGGCGTTTACCTTGGCAGGCGCAGTAACCGGGTATCAGGCGTTCTCTGCGTCTTTTGGTGTAGGCGAGCGTGCTCACTATTGTATTGAAGCGGTAGATGGTAGTGGCGTACCGTCCGGGCAGTGGGAGATAGGGACAGGGACATATTCAGCGACGAACACGCTTACCAGATCAGCAAACCCTTACACGTCTGCGGGCTGGGGGTCGCCGCTTAATTTTTCGGCGGGAACGAAGAATGTCTTCGTCACTGTCCCGGCCCTAGCTGCGCAGCACTTGGCTGGAGTGACTAATTCGTCAGAAGAAACATTCTACGTACGCACGGATGGCGACGATGCCAACACTGGATTGGCCGATACCGCAGGAGGTGCGTTCCTTACTGTGCAGGCCGCGCTTGATGCTGCAGCCCCTCTACTCAATGTAACTCCTGTGGGCATACACATTCGGGCGGGTACATACACCTCGGCGACGGCAACCATAGATATCCCGAATAGCTGGAAGATGGCGAGCATGTTCAAACTCGCGCTGCGGGGAGACGACACTACGCCAGCTAACGTCGTCATCAACAGCACAACGAACGAGCCGGCGTTAACTTTGCGCGGGTCGGCCACTATGGCTATTGAACTGTCGGGGATCAAATTCACTTCCTCTGGCGGGACGGCGGGCGACGGTGTGTACGTGGGGGCGGATACACGCGTGACGACGTACAACTGTGAGTTCGGGACTTGCACAGGCGCTCAGGTCAGAGTATCGCCGCGAGCAGTTTATACAGTCGATACTCTCTGTCGCATCGTGGGCGGTGCGCCGTACCATATCTACGCAACAGACGGGGCGCAGATACAATACCTTAATTCCCCAGCGTTCACGATAAACAACACGCCTGCGTTTTCCTCGTCGTTCCTGTTCGCTAAAGGGTGTGTCGTGGGCAATATGACAGGGGCGAGCTACACAGGCTCTGCTACTGGCAAGCGATACGCGGTGGAAGGGTGTTCGTTCGTTAACTCCGGGGTGACGCTGCCCGGTGGTACAGCCGGTACTACTGCCACAGGCGGGCAGTACGTGTAATGCTTGGCTTTTCGCCAGTTGCGGACACCCCGGTTGGGGGGCTACGGGTAGCCGCAGCAGCGTCGTACACCTACGTAACTGGCGCAGGAACTTCCACAGGTAGCAGCACTGCCAGCGCAGTCGGTGACCGTGTTGCCCTGATCCTTAGCGCCACAGTCAGTGCGACAAGCACGGCAGAAGGCCTGCTTGAGGATGCGATAACCGGGGCGCGCCCGCTACCAAGTGCGGAGCTGATAAGCACTTATCTTCCTGCTCCAACTTCCGGCCAATCCAGAACTAACGTCCTCCCATCTGGGAGAATAATATTCTCTCCGTCGTCTGTGTCGGCAAGTAACTACGCCTACATCTTTGACGATATCAGAGCAGAAGCTACGGAAGTAGCCTGCCCGTACTACGTCTGCGACACCCTATCACCCACTGGGGAGCTGGTGGCAGTAGGTGAGACCGATCTGTTCACTTCCCCTGACGGTGAGACGTGGACGAGTCGAGGGGCGCATGGCCTCGGAACGTATACGGGGGCGATGGTGTCCTATGTAAACGGGACGTTCGTAGCGCATTCAGGGTATGCGACCACTACGACTTGTAAGACCTCCACGGACGGGGTTAGTTGGTCTTCTACAACTTTTGCAGGATACTACTCCCCCTCCCGGCTCTTCCGTATAGCCTATGCTAACGGGCTTTATTTCCGGATGTTCAAGGAGTACTCTGGCAGTTTCTACCACATTACTGTGGAGGAGTATCTGAGCACCGGCACGCAAGTGTGCGTGACAGATGCGCCTAGTGTAGATTTGTACGCATACTATGCTGCCGGAAACTGGGTTTTGCAGCTCGGTACAACCACAACTGTGTTTTACAGCGACGACGGTAATGTCTGGAATTCCCAATACGATGCCGCACCAAGAATACCTCCGTTCCTAAATACTGGCGAGCACTACAGTACTTTGGTTACAGCGGCCAGCGCGGGAGAATTAGGCACTCAATACCCACGGCATTATTACTCCACTGATTGCCGTAACTGGACGCTAAAGGGAAGTTTCCCAGCCCCGTGGGCAGGCTCAACCCTTACTCCAGCCACTTCTTGGGCAATAGACCCGGTAACTGGGCACTATATAATTAAGCTGTTTACCTACGTCATGCTTATGCGCGTCGGGGTATTCTCTCAAGCCAACGGCTTCCTCACCGACGTAGACACTGGGCTTGTAGGTAACGCCGTCTGCGCCGACGCATACGCCGAAGGTGACCTGACGAATGACTTCCGCGCTATGGCGCGAGTGGCGTCTACGGCTGAAGCAGACCTTACAATCAACCCCGGATTGTGGGCGGATGTCGGTGGGGTGAGTACTGCCAGTGCTACGCTAACTTCTGAGGCTGCGGCACTGGAGGCTACATCAGCCGCTGAGAGCACGGCGACGGCAAATCTGAAGATCGGCGTCTTCTTCGCCGGAGAGGCATTCTCGGAATCCACTGCATCTGCGGCGCTCAGTATAGGCTCAGGGTTCGCCACTACGGCACAAGCTGCCGCAGACGCGCAGGCGTGGCTAACTACAGAGATTCACCTGAACAGTGCGGTAGTAGCTGAGAGCACTGCTGAAGCCAGCATACTCGTCAGCATCACCATGTCCTGCAACGCAGTTACGGAGAGCACAGGAACAGCCGCACTGTCCACGCAGGTTCGCCTTGCTACGTTGTCTGAGAGCAGCGCTATCTGCACGGGCACGCTGTACACGGAAATTCGTATGGCCGCAGAAGCCATTTCAGAGGCTACGCTGCACGGCAAGTTCTTCATCGACCCGTACTTTGCTTCGACCCGCACCAGTACGCCGCGCAAGAGCGCACGAGTTTTCACAAGGAGCCAGTCATGTACGACAAACTTATAGACCGGGATGGCCCCTCGGTAGGCGATGGCGTAGAGCGTAAACTGATAGAGAAACTGGGTGGTAGCGGTACCACACGCAAGGCGTACCACACGAACGCAGACGGCAGTGTCACGATGATGCACACCCGTGGACCGGGCAGCAGGCCGGAAGTGAGCACCAAGCCGGCAGAGTTCACCCCGCTCCAGCCCTCCACGCAGTGGTCGTTCTGCTACGCCCCTTTGGAGCTGGTGGGAGACACGTACCAGCCGGATACGTACTTCAAGAGCGGCTTCGGCACGGTTGGGCAAGAGAACGGGTATTACTACGGCCCGAAGAATCGGCGCTACGGACTTGTGCCCATCAGTGGTGGCGGGTATGGCATAGCAGTTGGTGAGAGCACGTACCTGATAGACGCTACAGAACCGGACTCGTCGAAGCAGGTACGCGGGCCGTACTACTGGTACAACGGCGACGACGTAGTGACGTGGACTAGCTACTTGGCTAAATTGGAAAGCGGCGGGTGGTTCGATACGCCGTTCAACCATGTCCAGTATGGCAGCGGGAATGACATCTACGTCGAGGAGGACACAGCCCTCTTCTACCTACGCGCCGCCTGCACGGTGTATGACGGAAGCTCTGTGCCGTACGTGCGCGTTGTACTCGCTGCGGGGGACGGGCTTGGCGGTATAGAAGTGCGGGACTACTCTGACGAGACCACGTACACCACCCACTCCTGTGCAGTGCCTGACGTGTTAGATGTGTATAAGATGGCGTGGGCACCAGACGGTAAAAAGCTGATAGCGGCCTACGGTACTGTGGCTGGATTTCCTACGGGGGTGATGATTTTCGACGTGCCAGTCCCCGGTGCGTTCGGGAGCATCGTACTGAACTACTACCCGGTGAAAGACCTCGGTTTGCCCAGTCCGCATAACCCGCTCGTTTACAACGTGGGGTTTTCGCAATATGGCGGTGTGTGCTATACGATTGGTACCGACGGGGTCATAGTACTGTCGCACCCGATTACTATACTGGATGCTGACCCGGACACTTACACCACTCGTGAAGACTACACGTACGCCAACAAGCTCTACGTATTCCAAGACGACATAGAGCGTTGGAGCTTGGACGAGACATACACAATGTCCATAACAGACCAGTTGTTTGACACGACACCAGACACGAGGGAAGTCACTTACTCAGAGTACGTAGGGAAGATCAACCCGAAGTGTGGGATGGCAGCGTTTCTGGACGGGGTTGTGCTCTTATCTTCATCTGATACTTACACAGTCGCGGAGTACACCGTAAGTTACGAGAAAGATGTGGTGTTCCCGTACAACTGGGTGCAGACAGGCACAACGTACTCCGCTCCAGTCATAGACTACAGAACTTCACTTCTTCGTAACGGGAGTGAGTTCGCAAAACTTCCAGAAGCTATACCGGGCAACGGAGTAGTAGAACACGCCGACTGGGATGCAAAGCGGCAAGAGGGCGTGTTCATATATGACTACGGCTGTACCGGGACGATTAACGTGGACCCGTGGACCATAGAAGGCTGGCTCTATAAAGGGGGTAAGTGGTATCCTATACACCATAACCCTGATGAGCCGCAGCCTGAGTATCCAATAGGCTACGCTTTGTATATAGGCCATTATTAAGGTAGCCAATATGGAACATACTTTCGACCGATTTCTCGGCATGAACAACCGGCTACCGGCCAATGCGCTGCGCACGAAAGAAGGCTCGTTCGTTGTCAGTGCAGAGAACGTAGACTTTGACGGGGCAGGTCACGCTCGCCGCCGCGACGGTTTCACGCTGACGCAGGCCATGACAAACGGCCACAGCTTCTGGAGCAATGGAACCCGGCACTACTTAGTCCGCGCCAGCGTCCTGTACACAGTCGTTCTCGCCCCCTACTCCGAGACCCTCCTGAAGACACTGACCGCCGACACACCAGTCTGGTACGTCGAACATGACGATAACGTGTACTACTCAAACGGCACTGACTCAGGGCGAATTGCTGCGGGAGATGTCTGGTATCCGTGGGGTATGGAAACACCTGACGCGCCGTCCTGCGCAGATATAACCGGTACGCTCGACGCTGGCACATATCAGGTAGCGGTCAGCTACTACAATAACGTGACCTACGAAGAGAGCGGACTCTCGGCCAGTACTGCACATACGCTCGCTGCGGCGGGCGCTATCCGTGTAACTCTGCCGTCTGCTACGGCGGGCGCAACTCACATCCGTATCTATGTCACGAAGCTCAACGGCGGCACGGTCGGGCTGCACGGTGCGGTGACGACAGGTACGGCCACTTACGACATCACCTCGACGGCTACGACCCTTACAGGCGACCCGGTCTTCGTAGACCCGCTCCCGCCATGTACGCAACTGTTCGTGCATATGGGGTGTCTGTGCGGAGTCAGCGGCAAGATGGTGTACTACTCGGAGCCGTACCGTCTGGGCTATTACCGCCCGGTCAAGGGCTACATCCCGTTCGAGGAAGATGTCTCCGTAGCAGTGGCGAACAAGTACGGCGTGTTCATTGCCGCCGACAAGACCCGCTACTTCTCCGGTACGCTCGCCGCTCCCGACGAGGTCAAAGACGTGCTGCCCTACGGGGCGGTTCCCGCCTCCAGCTTTATCCTGCCACATAACTCCAAGGTAGGCTGGATGGGCGCGAAGGGCTTCGTCCTTGGTACGCCAAACGGTGAGGTGGAAGCAGTGATGACTGAGACTGTCGACGTGGCCCTGCCCAGCACGGCCAGCCCTGCTTACGTCAACGAGACTGACGGTTTCCGCCGCGTCGTCTGCGCCGGTTACTGCATAAACGTGGACACGCTGGCGGTCAGCACCTACACGAACTACGACTTCACCTCCATGTCCGGAGGCTATGGCACGAAGGCAGCAGGGCTGTACCAGCTCACCGGCAGCAAGGATCACCTGACAGACATCCTCGGCATTACCGTCCTCGGGGTTATCGACAGCGAGACCTCCGTGCTGAAGCACATGATTAACGCCTACTTCGGCGTGGCCTCGGAAGACCTGATGCAGCTACAGGTTGAGACGGAAGACGGGGTCTACGACTACCCCGCCAGAGCCTACAGTGAGGACTTGAAGATTCAGCGGGTAGATATCGGCAAGGGATTGAGAAGTAACTGGTTTACGCTATCCGTATATAATGTCAACGGGGCGTTCTTTGAGCTGGTCTCCACGATGTTCAAGTCCGCCGACACCTCAAGGAGAATCTGATGCCGTCGTATGATCTGCCCCTAACCCTAACTGAAACCGGTTTCCTGCCCGGTGGTCCGCTGGAGTCGATGCGGACGCTCAACGCGCTTATCAACGCGTCGTGGGTACAAGCGAACACCAAGCAGGATGACTTTGAAGCCAAGATGGCAGCGGCGACAACGGGCTTTCTTGACGAGACCACTGCCCCGCACATCACTGCCGGTTCTGTCACAGTTCCGACTATCACTGAGCCTGCCGTAGAGATTCCCGCAGCGGTTAGTGCAGCAGACATTTACGACGAATTCACCACGCAGTACCTAGAGCTGGTGGCGCTGCTGGCCGACAAGTTCGCAGCGTTTCGCACCTCGTACTTTCCTAACGAGCAAGTGGCATACACTGCCGCTGAGGACTGGCTGCAAGCCGCACTGGCGAACCCGAATGGGGGCATACCGTCTGCCGTGCTGGCGCAAGTCTGGGAAGATGACCGTACCCGCATCACTGCTGACGCTGCACGGGCTACCGCTGACCTGCTGGCGACGTTCTCGTCGAAGCGGTTCCCGCTGCCGCCCGGTGCAAGCGCCGCCGCCGCGCTGGAGATTCAGCAGAAGGCACAGGACGAGATCGCTGAGTCCAGCCGCAAGGTGGCTATCACCTCCATCGAGAACATGAAGTTCGCTGTCACGAACCTGCTGAACTTGCGCAAGGCGGCGATGGACAGCGCAGTGGAGTACATCAAGGCACTGGCTTCCGGCCCGGATATGGCGAGCCGTCTGGTCAACGTCGGCTACGACGCGCAGAGCAAGCTGATCTCTTCTGCGGCCAGCTTCTACAACGCTCGCTCGCAAGCTGCGGACACCATCAGCAAAGTAACGCAGTACAACAACACTGCGGCTCTGACAGCCTCTGAGAAGAACCAGATGTCAGACTTGACGCTGATTGAAGACAAGCTCAAGGCACTGCTATCAGAAGCAGCTGCACTGGCGCAGATGTCCACCTCGCTGTACAACAACCTGCACGCCAATGCTGGTACTGGCTACAGTACAAGCGTCACAGACCAAGTATAATGCCGACGAATAATCTAAGGGCTACATTATGGTAACAGCAGCCATCGACCCCAGCACCCTCCCGGTTCAGTCGCAGAACGGGTTGCTGCGTACCGTATCCAATGCTGAGATTAACCGCGCCACCGAACAGGCGAAGCAGGAAGCAGAGGACAAGAATAACAAGCCGGTTATTCAGGGTATCTCCGGGCACGTGATGAAGTGCTGGGAAGCTGCCCGCTCTGCAAAGTCGGCCATTACCCCCCGCCTGCGCAAAGCCCAGCGTGCTCGCATGGGCGAGTACGACCCCACCAAACTGGGGGCGATCAAGCAGCAGGGCGGCTCAGAAGAGTACGCACGGGTTACTGACAACAAGTGCCGTGTGGCAGAAGCATGGCTCCGTGATGTGTATCTGGGGCAGACCGAGAAGCCGTGGAGTGTATCTCCAACGCCGAACCCGGATTTCCCCAGTGACCTGATCGACCAAGTACGTCAGCAGGTTTCCACTGAACTGGCACAAGCCTTTGCCTCCGACATCCCTGTAGCTCCCGAAGAAGTTACTCAGCGCATGGGTGCGCTTGAGGATGCCGTCAAAGAGCGCCTGATGGATGAAGCCCGCAAACGGGCTGATCGGATGCAGGCCAAGATGGCTGACCAGCTTGAGGAAGGCGGGTTCAATCAGGAGTGGGCGAAGTTCCTTGCCGACCTGACCACCTACCCCGCTGCGCACTTCAAAGGCCCGGTACTGCGGATGCGCAAGTCCATGAAGTGGGTGAACGAAGGCGGCAAGTGGACTCCCAAGATGGAAGAAGGCGTAGCACAGGAGTTCGAGCGCATTGATGCGTTCAGGGCGTACCCTGCCCCCGGTGCCGAAGACCCGCAGGACGGGTTCTTCATCGAGCACATATCCTATTCACGCGACGACATCTACTCCCTGATTGGCATCGACGGCTTCGACGAATCTGCTATCCGTGCTGTGTTGGACGAGTATGGGCGTGGGGGGTTACAGAACTGGCTGGGCTTGTCGGCAGTAACTGAAGCGCAGACTATCAACGACGGGGGCGCAGCCGCCAATCAAAGCCCTGATATTGACATCGACTGCCTTGAGTTCCACGGGCAGATTCGCGGGAAAGACCTGATCGACTGGGGTCTGGACGCCAAGGATGTTGAAGACCCTGACCGTGACTATGAAGCCAACGTCTGGCAGATCGGACGATGGACTATCAAGGCGCAACTGAACTACGACCCGCTTGGGCGTCGTGGTGTTTACAAAACCAGCTACGAGAAGGTTCCCGGTTCCTACTGGGGGCTTGGGTTAGCTGACATACTCGACGATGTACAAGGGGTGGTCAATGCTGCTGTTCGTTCTCTGGTTAATAACATGGGCATTGCATCTGGCCCACAGGTTGCTGTTAACGTAGACCGACTGCCGCAGGGCGAAGACATCTCCGATTTGCATCCGTGGAAGATATGGCAAGTACAGGACAGCAAATATGGAGACACAAGCCCCGCTCTCCAATTTTTTCAACCGAACACCAATGTGCAAGACCTGCTTGCCGTTATTGAGAAGTTCTACCAATTTGGCGACGACTGGTCACTTATTCCCCGTTATATGTCAGGCAATGACAGAGTGGGGGGCGCTGGTCGCACGGCGTCAGGGCTTTCTATGCTCCTTAATGCTGCGAACAAAGGACTTAAAGGAGTCGTCTCCAACATCGACACTGATGTCCTGAGCCTGATGCTGACCAAGCAGTTCGACTACAACATGCTGTACGACCCGGATCAAACTATCAAGGGGGATTCCAGCATTGTTGCTCGTGGCGCTGTAGCCCTGATGCAGATGGAGTCGCTGCAACTCCGCCGTAACGAGTTCCTGCAAGCGACGGCTAACCCGATTGACCAGCAGATCATTGGCGTAGAAGGGCGTGCGAATGTCCTGCGCGAAGTTGCCAAGGGTTTGGAGATGGATGTAAACCAGATTATCCCCACCAAGGAAGAGCTGCAACAGAAAGAGGCTATGGCACAGCAGCAGATGGCTATGCAGCAAGGTGGTGGTCAACCAGCTCCGAGTCCCAATGGAGAGCAGTTAATGAACGGCGCGGCTGTAACGGATAACTTTAGCCCATCGTCCATGAAACCCAACCCGTAACGTAGTATTTGCAACTACACGCAAAGGAGTTATACAATGGCAGTTATGAAGAAACCCGCCAAACCGGCAAAGAAAGCGCTTCCTCCGTTCATGGGCAAAGAGTCCAAGAAAGAAGAGAAGAAGTAAATGGGCAAGTTCCCCGCGTTCAAGGCGGGTGGCAAAGTTAAGAAAGGATGCTGAAATGCGAAAAGAAAATTTCTCAGTAGGTAGTCTCCGCTTGGGCGAGGCCAACCACGGTGTAGTAACCCAGACCACCAACCGCTCGACCGCTGTCACGCTGAACAAGTTGTCAGGTGTCATCACCACTGACGCTACGTCACTGGCCGCTGCTGGCGAGGCCACCTTCGTAGTGAACAACACCTACGTCAATGCCAACTCGACGATCCTCCTGACCCAGCGTACCCCGTCAGCTACGGGCACCTCACTGTTCTTCGTCAGCAAGGTTACGGCGGGCACGTTTGAAATTACCCTGACCAACCTGCACGCTTCCACCGCAGATACGTCGGCCAGCGTCCTCAACTTTGTGGTCATCAACGCGAACTAATGCGCCTCGACCGTAAAGAGCTAGAAATTTTCGCTCGCGTTAACGCGGGCAACCGGGATTTTGTCGAGCTGCTTAAAGCTCGACTACAGAAACACCACGTCGATGTGGTAATGCAGAAGGACGAAGTTCCTCTGCGTTGGGCGCAGGGGCGGGCACACGAGCTGAGTGAGTTAATCACCGCGCTCGAAACCGCCTCTGAATCTCTGTGAAAAGGCAGCACCCCCGTAGCATCGAATTTCTCGAAGAGCGCGGGTAAGCCATCAAGGAGCAATAATGTTTAACCCTAAGAAAGCTGGAGAAGAAGCAGACCAGATGATCGCGTCGTTGAATCAGCCCCCCGCTGAAGATCAAGGCACGACTGAGGACGCTATCCCCGCGAATCAGGACATCGACACGACTGAGGGAACCACGGAAGTGGCTGTCTCTCAAGAGTCGCAGCCGGAAACGCAACGCGATGACGCCGCTTTGGAAGTCATCAAGAAGCAACTGGATGCGGCAGAACAGCGCTGGAAAGTGCTGCAAGGAATGATTGACAAGAAGGACTCCGAGATCGAGCAGATGCGCCAGTTGTTCGCGCAGATGCAGTCTGCCCCGCAGGCTGAAGATCAAGGAGTCAAGGCAGACAAGTTGGACTTCTCCAAGGAGTCTGATGAGTTTGGTGCAGATTGGGTTGCAGCGATTGAGCGGGTTGCATCAGCAGTTGCTGACCGCAAGATTCAGCTTGCGCTGTCCCAGTTCAAACCACAGAGCTTCCAGAAGCTGGAGAGCGATGTAGCCGCGGTTCAGAAATCTGTGGCGGATTCGGCTTATGACCGGTTCACGTCAAACTTGACCAGCAAGGTGGCAGACTGGGAGCAGCTCAACACTGACCCCGGCTTCCTCGGATGGTTGAACCAGATTGATGAGTTCGTGGGCGTAGATCGCCTTACCCTGTTGCGCGATGCCTTCAACAAGGCGGATGCTGGCAGGGTGGCACGGTTCTTCAACGCATACAAGGACGAGGCTGGCCTTAACAAGCAAGCTGAACCCGCCCCGCAACAGACTGCGGATGTGAAGAAGTTCGTGGCTCCGGGCAAGTCCTCCAGAAGCAATGCTGCCAAAGTCGAGTCAGGTAGTTCCAAGCAGTGGTCCCGTGCTGATATCTCCCGTCTCTACGACGACAAAATGCGGGGCAGGATTTCGCAGGCAGTCTTCGAGGAGCAGGAGCGTGATCTGTTCAAAGCGCAGCGCGAAGGTCGCGTTGCGGCATAATCGCCCTTACATATGTTAGTATGTGGGCACTCTTTTTAGGAGACTCAAATGGCTTATCCCGTACAAGGCGGCACCCCGAGTTACTCGGGTACGTTTATCCCTAGCCTTTAATTTTGGGGATGTAAAACCCGGTCTGAATACCTTGGGACGCGTCTCTGACGTAACCAGAGGGAACCAGTAGTACAGCACCGCAGTTCACCACGGAGATGGTATGAAGCGACACAGCTGGAAGTACATAGCAGGACTGTTTGACGGTGAAGGATGTATAGACACCCAACGTGCTTACAACAAGGCGTATCCGGGAAGCTACTATGTCCGACCTAGACTTAGAATAGGGATGGCGATAAACGCCGAGTTCCTACTCAAAGAACTCCAAGGAAATTTTGGGGGGCATCTAGGATACCGCCAGAGTACTAGGGAAGAGTGGCAAAGCTCCATAACATGGGAGCTTCTTAGCCAGACGGACATGAAGAACTTTTTGGGTCACGTCACAGATCACCTAGTACTTAAACAAGAACAGGCCAAGCTCGTTTTGTGGTGGCTGAATAACTACAGCGGACTGCAGAACAGGGTAGTAGGTGCATGGATAGAATCAGCCAGACACCTGTTTGCCAACGAGCTTAAAGCTATGAAACTGGACCCGCAACGACTAAGTGACCGGGCAGTGCAGATGCTTATTAAGCTCCGTACTGATGCGATAGTCTGACCTCTACGGCGACGTAGAGACTGTGCAGGAAACTAGCACAGCGCCTGTGAAAACAGGTTAAACACGGCTACGACACCGTGTAGTAACAGCAGGGAAATCTGGTCGAAGAAACTCATAGAGAAGTTCTATGACGCTACAGTATTGACCGCTATCTCCAACACCGACTACGAAGGTGAAATCCGCAGCCAAGGCGACAAGGTCAAGATTCGCACCATCCCGACGTTGGCTATCAACGACTATTCGTCCGGTCAGACTCTGGTTAACCAGCGCCCAACCTCGAACATCGTTGAACTCCTGATCGACCAAGGCAAATACTGGTCGGCCATTTGCGACGACGTGCAGGAAGTCCAAGCCGACATCGGCCTGATGAACCTGTGGTCGAACGATGCTTCCGAGCAGATGAAGATTGCGATTGACACCGCCGTTCTGGGTAACATCGCTGCTGACATCTCGTCCGTCAACAAGGGCGCAACCGCTGGCCGCATCTCTGGTAACATCAACCTTGGCGTTGCTGGCACCCCGCTGGTCGTCACCAAGTCCAACATCGTCGACACCATCATCGACATGGGTCAGGTGCTTGACGAGCAGAACATCGCTGAACAGGGCCGCTTCCTCGTGATGCCGTTCTGGGCCTCTGCGATGTTGAAGAAGTCCGATCTGAAAGATGCTTCCCTGACCGGTGACGGCACCTCCGTCATGCGCAATGGCCGCGTCGGCATGATCGACCGCTTCACGCTCTACACCAGCAACTGTCTGCCGTGGGCAACTGAGTCGACCAGCAAGGCGTTCTACATGTATGCCGGTCACAAGTCAGGCCTGACGTTCGCTTCGCAGCTTACCAAGACCGAGACCCTCCGTGCCGAGTCGACCTTTGGCGACATCATGCGTGGCCTGCAAGTCTACGGCTACAAGGTTGTCAACCCCGTTACTCTGACCGCTGCCTATGCGGTCAAGGGTTAATCTTTTAGTCTAGGAGATAAATCATGGCTGTTCGCTCAACCTATCTTGGTGGCGTGTCCACCACCGCTGGCGCTGGTGCCAATGCTGCCGGTTTCCCGGCTTACACCGTCTTTGAGAACGTCATTGACTGTGCCAAGCTGAGTACCGCCGCTGCCCAGAACGACGTTATCGAAGCCCTCAACATCCCGGCTGGCACCTTGATCCAAGGCGTTATGTGGGAAATCGAGACTGTCGAAGGTGCTGCCCGCAACTTCGCCATCGGTGACGGTGACGACACTGACGGCTACATCACCACGACCACGGCCAACTCGCTGGCAACTGGCTGTACCGCTTTGGCACTTACCGAAGGCACGCCGAACACTGTTACCGGCTACGCTGCTGGCAAGTACTACGCTGCTGCGGACACGATTGATATCCTTGCTGTGACTTCTGGTGGCCTTGTTGCTGCCAAGATTCGCGTCAAGGCGTATGGCCTCGTGTTTGGCAAGTAAGTTGTAAATCCGGGGGGAGCTAGTCTCCCCCCACTTCCTTGGAGAGAACAATGAAATTGCGCCAAACTACTACTGGTGAAATCTACCCCTACATGTCTGGCCTTGCTGCTCGCCCGGATATGGAACTCATTCACGACGACGAGCCGGTAGCGGCTGAGATTGTCGAAGAAGTAAAAGCTGCCAAGGCTCCCAAAGCCAAGAAGAAAGATATCACCGATATTGAGTTCACTGTCTCCGACGCTCCGGCTATTGAGGCTGAATAATGACAGCACAAGAGATCATCGACTACCTGCGCGTTCACGTACTGCGCGATTCGGCTCGCCCGTATCTGTGGTCTGATGAACTCATGCTGACGTACCTGAATGAAGGGTACAGTCAGTTCTGTGCTGCCACCGGTACGCGCCTCGAAGACGAGGCGTTTACCATCTCCCTCACACCGGGGGAGTACCAGTACGAACTGAGCGAGGACATCCTCGTCGTTCACAGCGCCAAGCTCTACGGCTCAACCGCCGAGCTGCGCCAGTACACCCGTCGCAACCTGCCGTCGCCCAGCACTACCGAGACCGGTACGCCTGAGGCCTATACGACAGACGAGAAGGTTGGCTACCTGCGGGTCTACCCGACCCCTGACACCGCCATCGACTTGTACCTGCGGGCATCCGCGGACTTGCCTGAGCTTGCACTGGAAGACACCCCGCTGATTGGGCGCACCTACCACCTCGGGCTGGCAGACCACGTTGCCTTCCGCTGCTTGGGGAACAACGACACAGATGGCATGAACGTGCCAGTCACCGAGAAGCACAAAACGAATTTTGAAGAGTTCCTCAACGGTGCCAAGCGTGACATGTACCGCCTGCGCATGGGGAATGCACCAACCGTAATGCAAAACTGGACTGGCAAAAGGGGCTAATCATGGCTACAAAGAAGAAATCGTTGACCAAGAATGTCCCCAAGAAGAACCGGTATGCTGCGGGCAAGATTGTCGACGACGACCAGCAGATGCAGGCTGACGCTCTTACTGGGGCGCTACGTGACACCAATGTAGGGCAGACGTGGCGTGGGGCGTCACAAGCGTATGACGACAGTTCTGGTGGGGCAGCAGTAGGGCACGTAGTTCGTGGGGCGTTGGCTACAGTGCCTGCTTTCGCCGCAGATGTAGCAAGCGGTTGGAAACAAATCATACAGCCGGCTGCAAACTTTCTAAAGACCGCTGTTACCGGCGATGATACTCCTGCGGGGTACTCTCCGCTCCAGCGGCCTCCAGCGCAGCCTGCTCCTACTCGCCAAGCAGTCCCCGGCCCTCGGGCTGCTATTCCTAATGACCCATATACCCACCAAGGGATTGGCGCAGCTGGCCCGCAGCTCCCGACAAGTAACAGAGTAGCAGGTTCAGAGTGGGCACCGCACATCGCTGAGAGTCGTGGAGCTAACGGCAATATGTCATACTCGCAGGTTGGCAGCAACGGGGCGTACAACCCCGAAGCCGAAGCTGCCATCAACCGCTCGTATGGTGGTAGTCCCCCGCGTGATGCCGGGGGTAGTTTCGGCAGTGGCGGGGTGTATGGGATGGGGTTTGACCAAGGCGACCCGACGCGTGACCGTTGGAATGCCGAAGCCCGCATGGACAAGATGATGAACGACCCCAAAGGATACGCGGCTGTCGCGGCCATGATGGGGCATCAGGGTACAGAGCGGATTGGACAAGCCAAGAATGCCCTCGGGTATCAGGAAGATGATACGCGCCGGTACAGCGCTGACCGCACGGCGGACGCAGCCCGTTTTCGCACCATTACCGATGAGATCAACAACGCCCGTACCAACAGCACTTCGCGCTTAAATAACCGTGACACCATCGCAGGGCAGCAGGCAGTTGAGGGCATTCGCGGAACGAACCAGCTTGCCAACACAGGTTTGCACAACGCTGGGCAGATGGCGATACAGACCGGGCGGCAGGCGTTTGAACGCCCCGAGCGGGACGCACGGGTAGCGCTGAATACTGCGCAAGCTAATGCAGCGAAAGACCCCGCCCTTACACACATACGTTCTATGGTACTGAAACAATTCGAGACGGCCAGCCCGGAAGAGCAACAGAAGCAGGTAGACGTAGCCACCGCACGATACTACCGCGATAAAAAAGCAGCAGGCGGAGAAGTCGAAGGCTACGAAGGCGGCGGGGCGCTTCCCAAGGAAGCCCCGCTGGGTGGTATGCCCGACATGCCCCCGATCCGTCAGGAAGCCGCAGCTCCGCAGATGGCCGACCCCAACCTGATCGCTTACCTGAGAGCTACACAAGCGTTTGGCTTGCCCAACCGTAGCGATGTGTACGCGCAGGCAAAGACACAGCGCTTGATGGCGCAACAAGGCAACCTGCTTGGTATGGGCGACAACGTGCAGATGGCGGTAGGTGGCCCCGTACCCGTCCAAGGGCAGGAGCTTCAAGGTGTAGGCGCTGCCGCTGGTGGCCCGACTGAGGACACTATCCCCGCTGTGATTGACGGCTCGCGCCCCGCTGCCCTCTCGTCTGGTGAGTTCGTGGTCACTGCCAAGGCAACCGAGTCTGTCGGTGCGCCGGTACTCCGTGCCATTATGAAAGGGCTGGAGCAGGGCAACCCGTCGGTTATCCAAGGGTTGTTGCAGGTTGCCGCCAAAGCCTCTGCCCCGCAGAAAGAACCCCAAGCTATAATGCGGGGGTGATAACACACCCGGAGTACTGCCATGCCTGATTTCTCCCAGATGTCCGTATCGGAGCTGGACAAGTACCTCGCTGATAATGGAGGGAATCCCACAGGTGGCGGGAAGGACTTCTCCCAGATGTCCGTGGAGGAGTTGGACAAGTATTTAGCTGGGGCGGCGGTACCCCCCAAACCAAGCTCAGGGTTCGGAGACGCCCTGTGGAACACCGGAGTAGATGTAGCCCAAGGCGTAGGGGATGTCGCCAACACGGTTCCCGGTCTGGCTACAATGGTCCCCGGCCTGCACTACGCGGCGGAACCCATATACAAAGGCATCCGGTCTGCTACCGATTGGGTAGGCGAGAAGTTGCACACCCAGCCGTGGTTGGATGAAGAGAAGCAGATGCGGGATGAACGCGCTGCCGCTGGTGTAGCGGCGGGGGGCGGGTTCGGTGGTGAGTGGGAGGCGTTGAAAACCGGGTTGGGGCAAGTCCCCGAACATCCCGGCCAAGCCCTCGGCACAGCCGCCAGAGCTATCCCGCAGTTGTTCGGTATGAAGTGGGCGCAGGCTCTCATCAAGCAGGGGGCGGAGCACCTCATCCCCTCACTGGCGGAGCGCATGGCGGCTAATCCCGCGCTTGCAGCGGCTATCGGTGAAGGTACGGTTACCGCAGGGCAGATCGCCGGGGACATTGCCAGCGACGAAAGCAACCCGTTCATGGCTCGCTACTTGGCCCCCGTTGCAGGGGCGTTCACAGGGGCGATAGGGTATGGGGCGAATAAACTGCTCCCGCAGTTCGGTGACGTTGACGTTGCAATGGTTAACGGGTTCACCTCTGGCGAACGTGCGCTTGCTGCCAAAGCCCCGCTGACCGGGTTCCAGAAAGCCGCCGCTCTCCCCGTGGCGATGGGTAAAGAAGGCGTCATCGAGGAAGGTACGCAGAGCATCAACGAGCAGTTCTGGCAGAACCTCGCTTCCGGCAACCCTCTCTACCAAGGCATGGGCGAGAGCGCATCCCAAGGGATAATTGGTGGCAGCGCCATCGGTTCCGTGGGGGGTGTGTCGACGCTCATCGACGACAAGCACCGCTCCAACATGGCGAAGCAACTCCAAGAGAACGGCTATGTGCCGGTAGGGGCGTTTGCCCCCGCTGACCTCTTGAACGGACTGGAAAACCGCGACGTGGCGAACTACGCTTCCCAGTTCCAAGACGCAGCGGAGACTACCAACAAGCAGTGGCTCTCCCCGCAGGATGAACAGGCGCTCGCACGTGCGCAGGAGGAGATGTACTACCCCAGTGGGATGCAGCAGGTAGAAACCAACCCCGCCGCCCCCGCCGGATTCACCGCCACTGAGGAAGCCCTCCGCGCTGCCATGCCGGGGCAGACCGTGGATATGCTGAACAACGAGGCCACAGACACCCCCGCGCCTGCCGAAGAGACCGCCGATCCTCTGACCCTACTCAAGCAGCAGTACCAGCAAGCGCAAGTCGCCCATGAGAAAGCTGTCGCTGCCGGGGACAAGTTCGGAGCACACAAGGCCGCGCTCGCTATGCAAAGGGCGCTGGCGCAGGCGCAACTGATGATGCCTGAGCAGAACCCCGCCGCTACGCAGGGTGACATGTTCCCCGACGCCCCCGCCCCGATCACTACGGCGGACAAGCCCCGTATGTCTTTGGCAGAAGCGCAAGCCGCCGGGATTGTCGACCCTCTAATCCCCGTACGCGCCGAACTCGCAGCGGCCAAGACCAAGCTGCCTACTCTTGGCAAGCGCACCAAGGCGCACAAGGAACTGTCCGCAAAGATCGCTACGCTGGAAGCCCAGCTCGCGCCTACTACCCCCACCGCAGGAGTTACCAGTGCCCCTCAAGCCGCTCAAGCCCAGCAAAGCCAACCGACAGAAACGCAACAAGCTGCCGACACACCCACCTCTACCGCTGTAGACGCCAAACTCAAAGCGCTGGAAGACCAGATCAACTCCCAGATGGAAACGGGGCTGGTCAGTCAGGATAAGCCGGGGGTTGTCGGAGACCGCAAGTGGGCGGACGGCACGGAGATCACTGACGGGGATATTCACCACATCGTTGCTCGTATCCAGAAGGACGGCGAGAGTGGTACTGGCCCGTTTGGTGCGCTGTTCTCTGCGCTTGCCAAATGGGACAAGGCGATGGCTCGTGCAATGGGGGGCAAGTCCGAAGCCGCGCAGGCCAAGCACATGCCAAAGATGGCAGAAGCCACGCTGGGAATAGAAGGAGATGTCACGTCTATCGTGCCCCGTCTCCAGCAGATGGAGCGTGCGCTGGGAACCAAGGTAGTCGATCAGATCATCGCCCGCATAAAGAAGGCGCACGAGAAGGCGACCAAGGGTACCAACACCGCTGAAGCCCAGCCGTTCGTTCGCCTCGCTGCTGCGTGGAAGCTGTACAAGAGTGGGGAGCTGGTTGCCAACGAAGGGATGGGGACATCCACCGAGAACCAGATTCGCAACAACTACGCCGTAGAAAAGATCAACGCGGAGATTTACGCGGATACCGGCGTGGAGAACACCGCGCTGAAGGACAAGCTCAAAGGGGGCGTGCTCCCCTTCTTGGCGGATGCGGCATGGCAAGGATTCTCCCCCGCCACGCGGGCGCTGGCGCAGATGCTGCACCGGTTCTTTGCTTCGACGGGGAACCACATAAAGGTAGAGACCTCGGTAGAGCGCCGGTACGTAGTCCCCGGTGTGAAACACTTCGTCCCCCAAGGTACTCCGGGGGCACAGGAGGTTAACGGGTACTATGACAAAGCGTCGAACACGGTGTACATCTTCGCGGGTGGGCACAACATGCGCACGGTGCTGCATGAGCTGCTCCACGCAGCGGTGCAGAAGGCCATTGCCAAGGGAGTTTTGTCCCCCGCTGTGCAACAACTCCGCAGCACGCTGGCTGACTTCGTCAAACGCCACGCCGACGGCAAGAGTGCCGAATACAAGGCGTTCCTGAAAGCCGCAGACCTGAACCCAGCAGCCAAGCAACGGCTGGAGGGAATCCTCAACAACGTCTTGAGTGCGTTCAAGAACGCTACCACGGACAAGGAGCGTCTGAGCGCACTGAACGAATTCGTCGCATACGGCATGACGAACCTCGACTTCCAAATGTATATGAAGGCACTGGGGGTGAAGCAGATAACAGGGAAGCATGAACTCGCGCTGGCCGAAATCGGTGAAACAGGCAAGAAGCCCCGCAGCACGCTGTCCCTATGGTCACGGTTTACCAACGCCCTGAGCTGGATCATCGGTGGTAAGGCGTGGGCGGAGGCGAATCCGACGGTGTTTAGCCAGTTCCTGTCTGACTCCGCAGGGCTGTTTGAATCCTCGTGGCGTGAGGGGTCCAAGACTCCCGAAGGCAAGGCCGCGCAGAAAGCCATCCTCGATAAAGCCCAAGCCTTCCGCGACAAGGACAAAGCGGAAAAGGCTGCGACCCGTGCCGCCCAGAAGGGTGAGACCGTGGAAGAAACCGATGCGCCTACTACGCCGGAAGACGAAGTAGAGGATGACGTTGAAGGTGAGGATTGGGAATACGAGCGCCCGGATGAGATCGACGATCAGTACGAGCTAGGTGCCGTCCAAGGGATGACCAAGCAGGGCAACGACTGGATAGGCAAAACCCATGACTTCGTCCATAAGTTCGTAGTTCAGGGGGGAGAGTATGGAAACCTTGAGGGGTACCATGTACTGGACAAAGCTGGGGAACTGGTCGGGCAGATCACCCTCGGTCTAAAGGAGGGTGCGCCTAACGCGCTGTACTTCATCGAATCATTCAATAAGGGTACGTCCGGGGTAGAGATGCTGCGATCTGCCCTTGCGGCCTCCCCGAATGGACTCTATATTGTAAATATGCTCCCGAAGTCTGTTGGGTTCTGGCAGAAAATGGGAGTGCAGAAGTCTACACAAAACAAGGAGTGGGAACATGCAAACGGATTCCTCGATGGAAAAACTCATGGGCAAGCGTATCCCAAGGGGCTTGGAACTGAAACTAAAAGTGCAGACGGACAAAGTACGGAAGCTGGCGCAAGCCTCGACTTCACCCAAGACGCCCAGTACGAACTCGCCCCGCCAAGCGTAGCCGCTTCTGTTGGCACGCCGGGGACCGCGCACGACCCGCAGTTCAACTGGATTGAGCACGCCCGTGCGGAGGACTTCATCGCCAAGGCGATCCGCGCCGTCATCCCGTCGATGTATTCGGAGAACCCTGACAACCGCAAGGCGATGCAGGCTATCGACGCGTTTGCCGCGAACATGTACGAGAAGCTGAAAGACAACTTCCCCGCAGTCGCCAAGAACATCGCCAAGCTGGCTCCGTATGTCAACCTCACCGCAGAGTACGCGGAGCAGATCGGCCTGTTCAAGCTGCGCAAGACCGCCCCGCTGACCCCCGCGAACGAGCTGTACCGGTTCTGGAAGAACACGACGGACGTGACCAAGGTGGCAGCGGTCTTCAACTACATGGAAGAACTCCGCAATACCAAGGGGACACCCAAGGATACCTTCGGCCTGACGGAGCACGAGCGCGAGATCGCCCGCAAAGCCAAGGACGCGATGGACTCCGTAGTGGAGAAAGCCCCGGATGACCTCAAGGCCCGCTTCGAGGGGTTGTCCTACGGCAACATGGTCACCGTGATCTCCAAGGCGGAAGACACCATCTCGCACGGGTTCGGCCTGAAGAACCTGAAGAGCGTTGGTTCTGCCGGTAAGCCCATCATGGTTCCGCAGAGCCTCATCGTGAACTTCCCCAAGAAAGCAGGGAAGTTCTACGCAGTGTCGAAGACCGGGGTCAATGGCGAACCGGAAATCATCCGCATCGTACCGGAGTCGGACGTAGCCACGGTGCAGGCGAACCTCAATGCTGGGGAAACACTGGATACCACCCGCCCCTACGTGTACTTGGCGGAGGGACAGATGGATGGTGGAGAACGGGCACACAAGTTCCGTCCGGTTGCCACGGTGGAGTCCATGCGGCAGGACGGGCTTACCGCCGAGACAATAGGCTCCGCGTTCCTGAACACCATCAATACGCTGGCGAACGCCAACGCGTTCAACTCGTTCACTCAGTGGATGACGGAAGTAGATGAAAAGACGAAGAAGCCCAAGCATGAAGGGCTGGTCTACGAGAACGTAGATGATGCCCGTGCCTATGACGTAGCCCGCAAAGCGGTCAACTACGAGAAGCTGGGGATGTCCAAGGCGGACGCGCTTGCCAAAGCGGAACGTACCACCAAGAAGATCACACCGCTGCCACTGGGTAAGAACGACGCCAAGCAGAGCATTATGAAGGACGCCTACCGTGCTCCGGGCGAGTGGGTGCAGGTTCCCCAGTCCAAGAACATGGGCGCTCTGGCCGGGAAGATCGTTTCCGGCCCAGCATGGGCGGCGATTGTCGATGCCACGGAGCGTACCCCGCTCGTTCAGTTCGAGCTGTACAACAGTGCCCTGACCGGCTGGAAAGCGGTGAAGACGATATACAACCCGCCGACGGCGGTGGGCAACTTTATGAGCAACTTCGCGCTGGCATGGATGAACAACATCCCGATCCGCACGGTCAAGAAGTCCATCGGCCTGTACGCCAAGTACGCCATGCACCCGGAGAGTCTCTCCAAGGAAGAGCGCCAGATCATGGATGCCTTCCACAAATCCGGTGCAACGCTGGGATCGTGGACAACCTCTGAGGTTCGCAAGGTGCTGACCGACGCCATGCTGCGCTCGACCCAGACTCACGGGCAGGGCGTGTTCTCTATGGCCCGTACCGCCATGAACCTGACGCAGAGCATGGAAGCGGCCATCGCTGTCAAGGCGAAGCAGGGGCAGTGGGCGGCAGCAAAGATTCATAGCGCCATGACGGAGGTGTATGCAGCTGGGGACAACGTCTTCCGGCTGGCTTCGTTCATGTCCGAGATGGGCAACCTCCAGCGGAAGGGCGGCTACACGCAGGAGCAGATGCTGGAACTGGCGGCTCGTAAGGCGCAGGAGGAATTCCTCAATTACGACATCGACGCCAAGTGGGTCAAGATGGCCCGTCAGACCGTGCTGCCGTTCGTGTCCTTCACCTACGCGTCTGCCAAACGTATGGCCCAGATCGCCAAGGAATCCCCGTGGAAGATCGCGGAAGTCGCCGTCATCTATCACATTGCCCAAGCAGCCCTGCTGGCCCTATCCGGCGACGATGACGACGAGGACGAACGCAAGCGGGCGCGGGATCGCATGACCGGCAAGACATGGTTCGGTGCCAACCAGAACGTCCGCATCCCCGTAGGGGAAGGCAAGACGGCGTATCTGGAGCTTGCCCGCTGGATACCCACCCCCGTGTCGTTCAAGGACTCTCCCAACGAGTACATGGGCTTTCTCCCGCAGTCGCTCACCCCCGGTGGTCCGCTACTGGATACCGTGGCAGCGATGGCGGGCGTTAACCTCTACACAGGGAAGTCCATACACAAGTCGACGGCCACGGATGTCGACAAGTTCTACGACTCCATCGGGGCGCTGACCAAGGTGGTCACCCCGTCCTCCGTGTATGGCGTAGTGACGGCCAAGCCCGACTCTCTGGGGAACACCCCCGACCTCGGCGCTACTGTGGCGAAGGCACTGACTCCGTACAAGGAAGTCACAGACGTTGCGGCTACACGGACGCAGAAGAACGCGCTGAAAGCCGTGGAGCGGGACTACAACATCGACATGTCCAGCTTGAAGAAGCAGCGGAACACCCGCCAGCTTGACCATCAGGAGTTCGCTGACAAACGCGCCGAACTCATCAAGTGGAAACAGGATAGACTACGCAAACTTCGTACAGGGGAAGAATGATAAATGCTATACTCCTACGATATTACGAATATCTAGGAGGTTTATCATGGCCGGATGGGGGAAGTTCCACGACTTTAAAACCAAACCGTGCGTGGTGTGCGGGGCCGAATTTACCCCCAAATCGGGGGTGCATAAGTTCTGTTCCACACAATGTAAGGGCAAGTGGAAATACATAACGGGGGTGCAAAGCACCGAGAATCAGTACGCGAAGATAAGCGGAAATTGGGCTAGGTATATGGCCCGACTCAGGTACTTCGGGGGGAGGAAGCGGGAGTTATCCGTTGAGTTTTTACTCGATCTACTGGACAGGCAGGGGTTTAGGTGTGCGCTATCCGGGAGAGAACTCACTTGTATCCTATCCAAAGGCGACGTAGCACTCACCAACGCCAGCATAGACCGCATACATGCAGGAGGTAGCTACGTAGAAGACAACGTACAGCTCGTGTGCAGGGGGGTTAACATGTGGCGCAGTAATATTTCGACCCCAGAGTTTGTCGAGTGGTGCAAAAGTGTGGCAGAATTCAATCGCGCATTCTCGCAGCGCCCAGATGCGGGTAAAGGAGACGACAATCATGGCGAAACCGCGTGATTATAAATAGCGAATACCAAAATTACCACGCGCAACCGGAGCAAATCCAGAAGCGTGACGCCCGCAACGCGGCCCGCAGGGGGCTTGCCAAGGCCGGTGTAGTGCGCAAGGGAGATGGCATGGATGTCGATCACAAGACACCGATTGCCAAGGGCGGCGGGAACGCCCGGAGCAACCTCCGAGCAGTACCCAAGTCCGTCAACCGCAGCTTCGCACGTACGAAGACTGCGGGGATGAAATAAACTATTTCAGCGTAGCCCGGTTCGTCTTCGGGTCGTACTTGAAGGCACTGGCGGGCTTGCCGGATCGCTTGGAAGCACGATCCTTTGCCCGCCCGTCGGCCCCCATCTGCTGACGCCTCAAACCTTCCGGCGTCAGGTTACCCCTATCATCCAGATGCCCACGGGACTTGAGCAGGGTGATGGCTTCTTGCTTGGCGTTGTTCACCCCGCGTGAGGCAAGCTGCGAGGTCAGGCGGTCTATCAGTCCTTGGGGCATTTACGCGACTCCTACAAGTTTAAGATGGTCTGTGGGAATAACCCCCAGATCGTTTTGCTGCAATACGCTGATGAAGCGCGGGTGGGTCATCTCTATCTCCAGCACACGTACGGCTGGTGTTGGTATCGTCGTTCCCCGCATGAGAGAAACGCGTCTGTCCTTGTGCACCGTCACGCCCACCATCTGGAGGTCGTGCAGCACCCCTTTGCGGTCAATTCCCGTATCCCTGCACCAGTTGTTAAAGTGGACTTGGTTGATGTACAGTCGGCCAGATACGAAGGGGTTGTTGTTGGTAGTGACCGCCTCAATCCGCGCCACGGCCTCGTGTGGGTGGGGCTGGTCGACAAGGCCGGTATTCTTGTTCGTGTTGCGCTTGTAGATCACCGTCTTGTGGGAATGCTCTCCTATGTACAAGCCCAGCGTATCGAAGCAATCCAGCTTCTCCTCGACGAACTCCTTGCGCAGCGCCTTGATCGTCATCAGCCCCGCACGGATGCACGAATCGTAATCCACCAGTGACAGCCCCAGCATCTTCATCAAGCGCCCCGTGGCGTAGGCGATGGTCATTGCCCCCTGCCAGAAACGCTCCTTGCCGGTGAAGGAGAAGTCGTACCTCGATTTGAAAAACTTGGCTGCGGCTGCGTATATCGCGTGGGGGCCACCGTTCTGGATAATGCCCCGTACGAACTCTTCCCCAATGATGCCGTAGTTCCGGCTAAGGAACAGCGCCATCTCGTACCCGAAAGTGTTGTGATCCACCTTGGGGAACAGCGGGGTGTGGCCTACCGTCAGTTGCAGGATGCGCATACTCTGCCCCTCGTAGGATGTCGACTCGCCCAGACTGGTGTAGATATCTTGGTTGGACGACGAGGTCGATATGCTCTCCCACTCCACGCGTTCCTGAAACCCGCCTTCCTTGGTCATACGGGTGCGTTCCCGCCCCTGTGTCACGTAGTAGGCAATCTTGCCCAGCTTGCCCGGAACCTTGCACGCCTCGGTAATCTCGTCGATATAGATCGGTAGGTTGCCGTACACGCCCATCGACTTGAACAGGGAGTTCTCCGTGTCCTCCGTCGTCATCTTGAGCCGGTCAGGGCTACCGTACGCACTGTTGGCGAACAAGCCCGTGGTAGATTTACCGGTGCCGGAATCCTTGGAGTACAGGTTGACCAGCACTGATTTCAATCCGCCCGAACCCACCATCAGTGGGGAGCCGACGGACATCAGGAACGCCAGCCCGTGAAGCTGCATCCCCGGTTCGTTGAACATGGCGGTCTTCTTGATCCACTCATCCCTGTCTCCCTTGGGCATCATGGCCTGTCCGAACTCCGCCGCCATCGGGCCAAGGCGGACGACGCCCGTTGCCCCTGCGGTAATAAGGCGCGTACCCAGAACAAACTCCTCGCACTTGTCGTCAACCCACCCGAACGAGTTGCTCATCTGGTCGCTCTCACACTCCTGCTGTAACTCCTGCATGTACGTCAGCATATATTTCCTCATTGCCAAAAGCACGCCGTCATTGTGCACAAAAAGCTGGTGGTTGAGCAACCACAAGCTGAACTCCCCTGCCTTAGCCAGCGTATCCATCGGCAGCTCGAACGTGACCCACCCCTCCAGCGGGAGCTGCGCTTCGACGACTGCCATCGACTTGCCGGTATGCTTGTCCTTGAACCGCCCACTCGGGAAGAGCAGGTAGTCACTGACGAAGTGCGCGTTGTCATCCGCGTCGATGAAGTACAGCTTGTCGGACTTGGCCTTGTACCCTTTCGGCGGTGCGAACCCACGGGCACTGGGCGGTATGGGGGCAACCACAGTATCAGAGACGATGACCACCCCAAGCTGCGCGGGGTTGGCGACCTTGCCCTTGTACTGGCAGTTCTTGCACGGGGCAGAATCCTCTGCTGCGAACTTGTCGCAACCGGGCGCAGTCCCCTGCCACATGTCCAGCTTCTCCTGCATCTTCTTGTGCGTGAAGGTGGGGTGCTTATCCGACCAACGCACAGCGGTGAGATTAACGTCGATGCAGCTCTTCGCCACCCCCAGCGCCAGCCGCCACAGCGGTTCCTGTACGTTACCACCTGACTGCGCGATCAGGTTGATCTGCATACACTTCGACTCGATCAGCGCACTGTCTGCCGGTGGGAAGTTTGATGATAGTATCGCGTCGGCTACCGCTGACTTCTTGCCGGGTTTCTTGCCCTTCGACGGCTTCGATACAACCCCTGCCGTTTTCAGGAACTTCGTCAGAACGTCTTCCAGTACAAGCGGGTCGTACGTCGGAACCGTCTTGGACAGGAGCTTAACCTGCTTCACTCCCGACTTCTTCTTGTTGTGTGTTCCTATGGGGCGCAGCACCATCGACGCATCGCATACCTTGGATGTATCAAGCTGCATCCCCGTCGCCAGTAGGGCGTCCCGCAGGGCTACGGAGATACGTGTCCAGATGCCCCGTGGGATTTCTACGTTCAGCGGGAAGTAGCAGTGAACCCCGTTACCGGAGCTTACGAACATCGGCTCGGGAAGGCCGATTTTGCTGCATGTTTCGAGTGTCGTTTTGACCATCGTGCGTTGGTCAGCGTACAGAACATTGTTGTGCTTGTCTTTAGGGTCTACGTCGAAAGCCAGTGTCTTGAACGCATGGGATTCTGCTTGCGTCCTCCCTACTTTTCCGTCGTCGTGAATGTTGTCTTTGAAGTTGCCCAGTGCGTAGAACACTGTCTTGTTGGGGAACGCGTCGAAGCGGAGGGCTTCTTGTTCCAGTTCTTCTATGGTTGCTGCGTGGTAGTTTTTGAGCCAGTCGCTGCCGTCAGCATTTATCGTTTGGATTGATAAAACATAGTTCCCACTGGCTGGGAGCACACTACGTAGAAAGGTAAGCATGGGTTCTCCCTGAAGAGACGCCCCCACTCGGTTCGTCACCCATGTGGCGTAGGATTTTCGAGCGGGGGACGACTATCTTACCGCTTTAATCGTCGGAGAACAACGCGTTCAACTTCGATTCCATAGAGGCCAGCGCGTCGGTATCGGGGGCGACAACCGGAGCGGGTTTCGGCTCCGCCTTGGCCTCGGCCTTAGCCGCCTTGGCCGCAGCTTTCTCTGCCCGCACCTTGGCAATCGCCGCCGCTTCGTCAGCGTCGACCTCCGGGCCTACATCTGCAACAGGCGCAGCTTTAGCAGGAGCAGGGGCGGGAGCAGGGATTGCCACAGCATCCGGTGGAGCAGCAAGTCGCGGCGTACCCGATTCTTGGCGAGTGGCGATGAGAACCTCATCGGACGTGCAGATACCCTCAATGGCACTGATAGCCTTTTCATTGACGAACCCTTTCTGCTTGAAGATCACTTTCGGGTAGCTAGTCTGATCGTCGAAACCCAACTCGGTAACGACCTCTTCAGGGATGATGCCAAAATTGGACAAGTCCTTGATGTACTCGCGCAGCCCCTTCATAGCCGCCACGGTGACGGTAAGCCCATACACCTTGGACGGGTCAGCCGACGGGACGACGGCCAGATGGCGCTGGTCACCGCAGATTTTGCTCTTCGCGCCTGCGGGAGTGATCTTGCTACCCAGCACATTGTTCCGGCACGTCTCGCAACTCGGGGAGAACGGGCGCTCGATGCTGGCATCGGGGCGGAGACCATCGTTGGAGAAGCAGTCGGGACGAACCGCATCGGAACCATCGTAGGGCTTGCTGTACCAGATTTTCGACACGCGGGGATTGGACCCCACGATGACCACGTCCAGCGTCGGACCAACGACGGTCTCGGTGCCGTCTTCCACGAGGCGATACTTACCGCCACGGATGCTGATCTTGGGGTACGAGAACCCGTCGGAAGCGAGCGCGGCCTGAACTGCGGACTTGACACCACCACGAGCGGCGATACGGGCTGCGATGTGGGCGGGGACTTGAACTGCGAGATTGGTTGTCATTCTGTATTACTCCTTGTTATCACTGGATGAAGCAGCGCGAACCTTGAAGATTTGCGTCTGCGAAAAAGACACCCCCGGTACGGGAGCGTGATGCCCGTCAATGTACGACTTGACGGCCTTGCTAGATGCCCGTGTTTCCACGAGATCGAATGCTTGCTGCGACTTGACGAAATTCCAGAACTCTGCCGGATTCGCTACTACTGCGGACGAGTGGGTAGTCCAGTACCCCGTGCCAACTCCCTCGACCGGCACATTCTTCAACCCATCTGCCAGCGCTTTGGTTTCCATCCACTGCAAGAGAAGATTCATCTTCTCTTTGTGGGGGGCAACCGACTTCGCCAGCTCGCCTTCCAACAACTCGATGATGCGGCGTTCCTTCATGTAAAGCGACATTGCACGTTCGTAGTCCATGGCTTACTCCTTTTCACTGGTTCACTGTTTGACTTCTGATACGTAGATTCTACTACTCGTTTACCCCTTTTACAAGCTCTAAGAACTCTCCAAGCACTCTTTTTTTCTGCTGCAACCGCTTGTACAACTCCCGCTCGAATGCCGTACCGTGCAAGTGGTGCACACGGGTCTTTCCTTCTGTGGAAAGCCTACGAATCCTAGCGTTGGCCTGCTCGTACATCTCCAAACTGTATATCGGGGCGTACCAGATGATGTCCTTTGCACGAGTCAGTGTCAACCCATGTGAAGCCACCTTCGGATGCGCCAGTAACACTTTGATCTTTTCTGTATTCTGGAAGTCCTCGAAGATTTTGTTCCTCGCGGCCCCCGTCACATCACCGTTCACTATGGCTACATCATACCCGTCCGCTTTCATCATGTCAAACAGACGGGCTTGAACGCCTCGGAAGGGAACAAAGACGATGACCTTGTCGCCAATCTCGTCAATGACCTCCTTCATCGCGTCATACCGCTCCGTGAAATCCAGCTTGACCAGATCACCGTCGTTGCCAATGATCGACCCGCAGCAAATCTGGAGCAGCTTGCTCAGGACAACGGCCATGTTGGGCGCTGACACGTCGTGCGCCAAGAGCACCGCCCGCTCCTTCATCTCCTTGAACGCCCGCGTCTGCTCCAGTGTCATCGGACACTCATGCTCAAGGAACACCGTGTCGGGCAGCTCCTTGCACTCGTCAAGCGAGTACCGGACGGACGGCTGCAACACCTTCTGGCAGATGTCCAGCGCCTCGGGGCGCGGCACCCAGCGGAAGGTCGAGACCTTGTTCATCACCATGTCCTTGAACGTCGTGTAACTCCTCGGTACGGTAGGGCTGCTGACCAGCTTGGCAAGCGTCCATGCGTCCACGGGGGACTGGGCAATCGGCGTACCGGTCAGCATCCACAACCAGATCGGGCGCTCCATCGACCACTTGAAGAAAGTCTTGAACCGCTGCGATCCCGGCGTCTTGAGGGCGGTTGCTTCGTCGTAGATCACCACGTCGATGTCGTCCAGATGATCCTTGATGATGTTAAACCCGTCGTGGTTGACGATCAGGAACTCCACCCCCGGTGTCTGTAACTTCTCTATACGACGCTGCCTGCTCCCCGTGAGAATCTCAAAGCTGCGGTGCGACAGGTGATGCCGTATCTCCTTGCCCCAGACAACCTTGAGCGTGGACAGGGGGGCGACGATCAGCACCTTCTTGGCAACCCCCTCTTGGATGAGGAAGTCTGCCGACCATAGGGCACTGAGCGATTTCCCCGTACCGGGTGCGTTTAAGCAGAGCGCCTTGCGGTTGAGCGTCAGGAACGCGGAGGTCTGCTTCTGGTGCTCCATCGCCTTGAACCGTGCGGGCCAGTGGTAGTACGAAAGTATGGGGGCGGGCGTCTTCTTGAAGCCAAGGTTGCGCAGCACCAACGTCTCTTCTACCCCGTGTTTAAGGGCAGTTAGCACATTTCCTTGGTGATTAAACGCTTTAGCGTGCGGAATCGCGTCGATTACCTCCGCGTACTTCTGCGTGTTGATGACCACCTTGCGTTGTTCCGGTACGACTAGCACCTTATCCCCCTTTCCACTCCATGAACTGCTCGGCAAACACATCCAAGTTCTTTTCATTGACCACCCACACCGGCACCTTCACCTTCCGCATCTTGGCGATCTGAATCGTCTGCCAGTCACTCAGCGTGTTCTTGCCGAACTTGGTCTCGATGGCGAACATCCGCCCGCCACACGCGCCAAGGAAATCCGGCACACCCTGCACACCGAAACCCGACGGCACCGGCATGTACCACCACACATCAGGCGCGGTAATGATCTTCTTCACCCGTTCCTTCACACCCTTCTCATTATTCATCATTTTCTCTTCAATTTAGCATCAGGGCAAATGGTCTTGGCGGGGCACCACGGGCACAGGAAAGACGGACGGGTCGGGAATACACCCATGTCGTTGGCTACCTGAACCGCGTCCATGCGGGGCGTCAACCCTCCCCACATCTGCGGCAACCAGTACCTCTCGAACTTGCTCTGTGTAACCTCATGGTGCTGCAACCAGACGAAGGCAGACTTGACGACCTCGACCTCGGGGAAGTGTTCCATCACCATACACGCGAACAGCTTGAGCTGGGTCGGGTTATCCTTCACCTTACCGGTCTTCCAGTCGACTACCGTAGCGGTCTTGCCATCCACGATCAGCACATCCGCGATACCCCGCAGCCACACATTCTTATCGAACCAGTCACAGGGCGTCTTGTCTTCCAGCAGCGCCATCTGATACTCGAAGTGCTTCTGCCCCGGTTGCGACAGGATCAGGTCGAGCATCGGTGCGTACTTCTCTGTCTCAGGGGTCAGTGGTGTCCCATCCCGCCCATAGAGTTCCAGTGCCTCATGGACACGCGTGCCGTAGATCGTGGCCTCGCTACCCGCATCCACCACGTCCTTGTTCACATACAGGTGCTCGAACTTGCGCGGACAGGACTCGAACGTCGACAGGCGGGAATAGGACAGGGCGATCATTCGTCGAATGCCTCCACGACCACACGGCTGATTTTGGACAGCGCCTCTTCTAGCTTCTGGATATCCTTCTCTTTCTCGTCCATCTCGTCGCCTAAGTTATCCAGCGCCTCTTCTAGCTTCTGGATATCCTTCTCTTTCTCAGCCATCTCGTCGCCTAAGTTATCCAGCGCCGAAGCCAGCACCCGTTCCATCAGGGTCGCATTCGCATTGTTCGCCACTTCCCTGATGAGTTCACTTACCGTCATGTTGTTGAGCATTTCAGCATCTCCAATATTTCTTCGGGGGTCTCTTTTACCTACATCACTATGTCGGGGGAAAACGAAATAGCTGTGTGGCCGATATTTTTAGAAACTAAAGAATCCTCTGGGTTTACCCGCATGATAGACACGACCGCGTGGGCATTAACCACCACCGTGCGCTCGGCCATATCTCCGTTCACATCATCTAGCTCAGTTAGAACGACGAATTTCATTTTGCCTCCGCATAAGACTTACCAATACCTACCTCGCCATTCAAAGGGATGGCTCCTCTGCACCACTTCGGTGCTAGGCGAAGCGACTCTAGTACGTACGCCGCTGCCGTCTCTGCTTCTTCTTCTGGAACTATTACACAGATTTCGTCATGCACTGTCAGCTTCACCGGATACTTCTGGTTCACACGGGCGGTCTGCCACATCACAATATGCCGTGCCGCGTGCTGTGCCAAGTTCTCACAACCCTTGCTGCCGTACAGTTTGTAACGTGCCTTGCCCTGCTGGTATTCCCACTCGTTTTCACTATTTCGTCTGAGGTCATTATACGCCACACCCAGATAACCGGGCAGGGCGAAACCGCGTTTTGTCGTTAAAAACCACCCATTCATGTCGACGGCCTGCATGACATCCCCGTTCGCCATGTAGGGTATGACGTAGTTATTGAAGTGGTTCCACAACCGCTGCACATCGGCGTGCGTCTCCCGATACAGCCCGACGATCTCCTTGCACTGATCCTCCGTATAGTCGATCTTGGCCTGTACCCTGAACATCTGCTGGAGAGGAACCGCACTGCACCCATACCCCAACCCCAGCTCCGCGATCTTGCCGACGGTGCGCTCCATCTTCTCCCCCTTGCCCACCGGACGCCCGAAAACGACAGAGGCGAAGTCACAGTAGAGGTCAGAGGTAGCGTCCTTGCCCTGCGCGTCATACAGCCTGATCTTTTCGAGCAAGTCCGTCTGTCCCGACAGCGCCATGTTGACCCGCAGCTCGATGTTGGCGGAATCACCCACAACCACGACGTACCCGGGGGGTGCCAACATGCTCTCCCGTAGCACCCTGTCCTTCCCTCGGTTGGGCATGTTCTGCGCGTTGATCTTGTTGCCCCCAGAATACCGCCCAGTCGTCTTCGCGCCCCAGTAGTTCAGGTAGATCGGGAACCCCACGCCACGGTCAGCGGTCTCGATCAGCTTCTGCGCCCGCGTCTCTGCGATAGTCGTCTTGTTGCCCAACCGCGCAGCCACCAGCGCCTCTACTGCCGAATCCCCGCATTCCAGCAAGTCAGTCAGGCCCTTGTCGGTCTTGGCAAAGGCGTACGTCCACTTCCCAGTGGTCTTGCTCGTCTTCATCGGCGCATTTACTCCCAGCTTCTCCAGCTCCTCTGCAAACTGCTGGTTGGACATGAGCTGGGCCAGCGAGGAACCTGTTGCTGACAGCAGCTTCGCCTTGTCCTCGATGATCTGGTCGCGGTAGGTAACGAGCTTGTCCCGTGCCAACTGGAACATCGGCTCGGTGAACATCCGTACCGTCATGTCGACTAGTGCGTACTCCAGCGCCGGAAAGTGCGGCTCCATGATTTTGTAGATGGCATACGTCAGCTCCACGTCGTTCTTGCAGTACTCCCCATACTGCGCCAAGTCCTCGGGGGTGAAGTCCAGCCGGTGCTTGCCGTCGGCGTCATCGACCTCGGTGCCCTTTACCCCGACGCCCAGATACGCTGAGACAGACTTGAGCGAGTGTGATGGCAACCACGGATACAGCGCCCGTGCCATCGCCCGCGTGTCAATCCACAGCTTGGGGCGTATGCCGTACTTCTGCGCGAGGATGAACCCATCGAACAGGGTGTTGTGGCAAACCACCGCCACGTCCTCCCACCACTCGGGCTTGCCCATCATGCGCGTGATGTATTCCGCGTCTCCCGTACGCCACGATGTCGGCCCATCGTCGATCTTTGCGGATAGGCCAATGACCTCGAACTGTGATGAT
>ERZ869921.93-NODE-93-length-50514-cov-11.905091_pt1 | contig 50514 bp, 76 predicted proteins | sample MGYA00579310_ERZ869921 | MGnify/ENA primary metagenome ERZ869921 (study PRJEB32216, sample SAMN09231816) | wastewater metagenome | place: USA: Maryland | collected 2016-06-21 | study: EMG produced TPA metagenomics assembly of the PRJNA472060 data set (Reclaimed...
CATAAATAATCATTAATATAATATCCAGTACATACAACACGATATCTTTTTCCATTATATGAAAATTCATCGTTCTTAACATTAACTAATGTATTTAACGATAAGTCATCAAACGCTGCAATTCTAGTTACCGCGGGAGATGATACAAAATTTAAAACTTCATCCTTCCATTGAAATCCATTTTCCCATAATACATAGCCATATGTATGGAGATCCAAACATGGACTAGGTTGATTAGATATTAGTGGAGGGGATATAACTGGTGTATTTGTTTTAGGCGGCACTGTTATAGTAGGAGTTGGAGTTCTATTGTATGGTCCAATTATATTGTGAGGATCACTAGGAATTGGAGTTCCACTACTAATAATAGGCGGAGAACTTATCTCATTACCTTCGCTTTGATACGACGTATTATAACCCTCTGTATTTCTTCCTTCTAGTGCCATCTGTTTAGAAATCTAATTTTACTTTTATCAATGCTTCAGCTACAAAGTTTTTAAGAATTGGTTTTGAAAGTTTTGCAACTGCAACTAATTCCTTTCTAGGGTTGTATAAACCAACTGTTGTAATGTATGTTATTGGGTTATTAATCATTAATGGATGATATAAATCACCTTCAGATCCTGTAACGAAACTAGGATTATTACTAAAATTATATTCTGCATTTTTAACCCTGCAGAAATAATGTGTACTTTTAACTTTTTCCGCTGATCGTCCTTGGAATCCTAAATAGTCACCTGAACCGTCTAAATATTTTGCCGCTCCAGAAATTGCTGTAAATAATTTATATGAATTGTCTCCATCAATTTCTCTTGCAGTTACTGTAGCAAATGATGCTGACATATCTAATTTATTCGCATCTAAAACTATAATACCTAAACGTCTAAACATTAATCCGTAAATATGTGGAGATGCCGAGTTATATATACCATCTTCAATTGATCCTGAAACCATTTGATATACTTCACCGCCATTTTCTATAATAGCTGAATTGATTTTTGAGTCGTCTACTAACCTTAATACTTTACCGCTACCAGCTAGTTTAACATTAGATCCAGTATGAGCAGATGCTAATCCTCCTCCAGCAATAAATTGAGATCCAGATAAGTGTGCTAAACATAATTCAACGTTACCTTCATCTAAATATTCTCGCATTCTAGCTCTATTAACAATAATCGAATAAATCTGATCTGTTGTTTGTCCACCTATTGTAAAATATTCTTTTGTTGGATTTAAACATAATTGTTTATACTGCCCATATATTGCTCGTGAAGGAGTATCTTGTATTTGACCACCTTCATCTGCAGATCCACTACCTTGTTTATGTCCATATGCAACTGAGAATTGTGGTTGATTTACACATTCATAACTGCTGCTAGCATTATATATCTCGTAATAATATCTTTTAGATGTTTGAGATTGAACTGAACTAGTAAAAAATGTTTTTAAATTTCCATCATTACCGCTCCATAATGCCCTTGTTATAATCTCCTGTTGATTTGGTATTATATCATCAATGTTAAATTGTGAATATATCTTTCCACTTCCAATCGTTCCTCCAGGAGGTATTGGTGGAGGTGGTGAAGGTATTCCTGTAACTGGGGGTGTAGGAATAGGTGGAGGTGGAGGTGGTGAAGGTAGTGTTGGGTTTGGGTTAAATGGTGGAGTCTCATTATATATTGGACCACCAGTTTTAACACCTATATTAGGATTTGTATTTGCAGGAATTAATGTTGATGTAGTATTTCTAGTATTTGTTGGTAAACCAGATGATTGGTCAATCTTACTTATTGAAATTAAGTATACAGTTTTTCTTTCATCAATTATATAAACGTTACCTGATCCATCTTGAAAGGCAGGAATAGTTTTTGTTCCTAAAACTGTTTTATTAATTCGTTGGAATCCACCTATAGCATACTCGGCTGAATATGATGTTGGCTCGAATATATAGCCTTCAGATCTAAGTTGCTCCAATATTGATGCATCTAAGAATACATTAGGCTCAAATCCGCCGCCTCCCATATTTCCAATACTATTATTAAAAAATGATAACATAAAGTTCTTTTAATTTTTTATGGTAAGTACACTTTAGGATTTCCACTTAATGGAGTTCCTGGAGTTGTATTTAATGTTTGTTGATTTACAGTTATCATAACTGTGGTGCTACCACCTGTCTCATTACCATATATAGTTAGTAATGTTGATTTAGGTCCAGCAATAGATCCTTTTGCTCTAATAGAAAATACTTTTCCTGATAATGTAACTGCTTGTCCTGATTCCAATTCTGAGAAAGGAGGAGGTCCAAAACTAGTAGTACCTACTGCTGCTTCGACTACTTCTAATGTACAAACATCATTATCTGCTAATATCGCTGTATAACCATATGTACTATTTCCATCTGAATAGTTTATTGTTTGTGGTTTAATGATTGATTGTTGTCCTGGTGTTAATGTTACAGAATTATTAGGCACTGATACTACTGGTATTCTAACTGTCTTTTTAGGTAAAGTTACTAACTTATATCGCATCATTTGTGTTTCATCTGGTACTGCTTCTGTAATTGGCATATTTTCTAAAACTATACCATAGTAGGCTGTACCTAATGGATGATCCGCATTCCATAAAGTATAATCTATTTCATCATCTGCTAAAGCAAAATGTGTAATATTAAATTCATTCATGCCGCGAGCTAATAACTCTCTTCCCTTTCGAGTTAATATAGCATCGACCATTATTTCATTATTTGGTAGATATCCCATATTATTTTTTATTTCTTTTTGAAATTATTATATTAATAAATGACTTAATAGATTCTCGAAGTTGTTTATTTTTTCTGTATTTTTTTAGTTTTTCAAATGACTCACTATTTAAATCTAATGTTGCATCTCGATCTATATTTGCAACCTCTAAATCTAATTTATCATTTAACTTTCTTTTCTTCGTGTTTATATCTATTAATTGTTTTTGTAATTTACCACGACGATCAGGATCTTTTTCCGTCTTAATTTTCGCAGTTAATGTATTAGATTGTTTTTGCAAATCAATTATCTGCTTTTTTAAAGTATCGATTATATCCATATATTCCTTTCATATAAATATATAGTATATTTTATTTTTATTTGATAATGATGTTCCCCTCACTATTATTATTTGAACCTAAAAAATTAGGATTGCTTTCTTTAATTGTTATAACAGGTCCACCATCTGTAGTATCCTTTGAATCTATATTAACTGCAGTACCTACTAACTTAGATCCTATAAATCTTGATCTAAATGAATCCGAACATTCTTCATATTGGTAGTTATATGGTTGTAATGATGATGAATAATAGTCTTCTCTACTTCTCGATGAAAATAATTCAAATTCTTTTTTATATCTATCAGCATTTGAAGATGTATAGTATAATATCTTTCTAAAATATCCGCATTTAACAATATGTTTATCGACGATAGATTGTGTAACACTATATGATCCTGAATATGGGTCTCGTATTACAACTACACCACACCAGTCTGTTGATTTTATTAATCTAGTTATTATTTCTGTTGGATCATCGATTGATGATGTATAATATTTATTCTTAATATTAATATCCTGATTTAAGATATATGATCCACTATAATAATCATTCTTAATATTAATATCTTGATTTAATGTATAAGATCCACTATGATATTTATTTTTTAATTGAATTGATCCAGTATGTAATATATTGGTTTCTAATACGGGATATTCTCCACTTTGAGATACATTTAATAATGGTATTACTGTTTCCCATTGGGGATTTGTTACCTGTGGTCTCCTACTAACTAATACCTTTGATCTTTCTAATATAGTTGGCTCTATTAATATACCAGCAATTAAATCAGCCCTTCCAGGTGTTAATTGTTTTATTTGCTCAAAAAATGTATAATCATACGCAGATAAAATTCTAATAAATGCATTGATGTCATTTCTTTTAACATATTTTTGAAAATATTCTTGTCGACGAGATCTTAACTCAGTATAATCCCCTTCAAATTCTAACTCCGGATCTCCTATCCAAGAATCAATTGATTCGAAGCCCATATGATTATATATGTCCCGATTAATATGGTCCGTGATTGAAAATACTATTGCCAATCTATTTGAATCAAATCCAGATTCATCATAGTTAGATTTAGTAGAATAATTTGTTGGGCTAAGTTCGCCTATGACATCTGTATTCTCAATTCTAATTTTTTCAGACTGAACTGTAGTACCACCTAAACTAGGAACTTTTATATAAAATGTCTCCTGGTCGCTTTGGTAATTATCTGTTTGGCTACCTGAGAAATTTCTGAAATATAATAATGAGGATGTTATTGATTGGTCAGGTTGTGATGATGACATATAAAGTCTGTCAGTTTGATGTGACCATCTTTGTACATCCAATCCTAATGGAAAATATTTATACAATGAGTAGTATGATCCGGATATTGTATCAGTATGATATGCTCCAGGATTTTGTACATGTTCTATAAATGTATCATATGAATAGTCTACATAATATTCCTTATATCCTTGAACATATCCTGTATATTTTTCGTATGAAGAATTAAATATACTATTTGAATCTATATAAGATATTAAACTAGGAGATGCTCCACCTAAATAAATCTTACCTGATGAACTATTATAAAGTTTATATGATGGTACTATTAAACTAATTGAATCTTCATGAGCAATTCTACCATATAAATTATCAGCTGATCTAGCTATATCTAATTTTAAACTAGAGGATGATTCTGTAGGATATGGATCTTTATGAATTCTAACTGTCCATAGATCGTCATCATAAATTGGTAAAAATATACTGCTAGTAGCATATCCAGAACCTATATATTCAAGCAATAACTTTCCATATCTTTCACTTCCTGAAACCAATATGTTAGATCCTACAGTTACTGGTGATATTAATGATACATGGTATAATCCTAATGATGAACTATTTGCAAATAACATCATACTACCAGAGGATCCAGATACTTTAGTATCAAATCTAAATTCATAAGTATCAGGCTCTCTAGGTTGTATTACAGATGAACTTCCTATATAGTTAACATTTCCCTTCCAGCCATTAATGGAAAATGAATTAATATCTCGATTAGTTTCAACATATGAACTGGAATCAATGACTAGTTTATATTGGAATCTTTGTTCAGTATATATAGGATAATTAATATCTAATCCAGGTCCTCCATACTCTTTAATAGATATTAATGTTTGAGGAATGCCATATATCGACATTAAAGCCTTAACAGATCTAGATGTACCTTTTGTCTTAAGTAGATATGGAAGATTATTAACAATTCTTCTCCACACTTGTTTAGTTTGTAATTCATGTGACTGAATTCTTCCAATATCAGTTTCTAAATTTGACCCCGAATTATTTGTTCCTAATTTATATAACCATAGATCTGATAATTGTCTGCTATTTTGCAGGTTCCATCCAAAGTGTTTTCCAATATACCATAATAATTCATTGCTAGGACCTCTCTCCGAATGTTCATCTCTACTATGAATTTGAGTCATAGCATTAATATAACCATGCATATTATCGAAATGTTGAGCCACCATTTGTACAAATAGTATATAGTCACTATTATTAGGATCCATCAACATATGTTCTGGTATTGACCACCAGAATGAATGACCGTTTTGTTCGTCGAAATGTTGAGCTATTTCTATGCTGGCTGAGTGCCATTGGATAGCTTGACTAGATGTTAAACTATATGGTATATAATTACTACCAGATACATACTTAGGATATGGTGTATTACTACCACTTAAATCGTGTGTAAATATATGTTCATTTCCTTGATAATACATCCATCGTTCATAGCTATCAAAATTAGTTTGTATATTAGAAATTCGACTATTATTTTTTTCTATCTCTACAGTTGTCTGTAAAGAAATCGATGGAGAAGTTTTGTATGATTGTATTATACCTTGATAGTCTTCAATTAAACCCAGTTTATAAACAAAGTTTTCAACTCTCTCTTTTGCTGAAGAATAGAATATAAAATTTTCGTAGTCAGTGTAATCTATATTTAATCTAACACTATTTGAACTGGATAAAAATGAATCAATTATCCTTTGTTGGGTTGGTGCATCAGTATCTAATATATCATTCCAAGATTGTAGTACTGTAGAATTACTATCAAAATTATCAACATCAATATTAAATCTTGGTCCTTTAATTTTATAGGCATCAATATTTTCTACTTTAGATGTTAGAATAATAGAATCCATATATGGATCAGAAATTTCTAAAGCAAACCACGCTTTATCTAACTCATTAATTGAATCATCTAATTCATTATAAAATTTAACATAAAAAATTGTCTTGTCATGTCTATCAAATTTTATATTTAAAACTTTATTAGACCTGTTTAAACCAAAATTTACAATTAAATTATTTAATAAATCTAAACCTGATAACTTATTAATAAAGTCTTTAAATTTATCTAACTCATTATATAACTTATCGTCTACTACTTGGAATTTAACTTCTTTACCATTTGGAGATCTTTCAATTAGTGCCGCTGGCCACTGTATATTTAATATATCGCTCTTTGTTGGTTGACCAAATACTGGAGTTAAAATATTAATTACTACCTTATATGATCCATTAACTATTCCACCAATTTTAAAAACTTCTGAGATATCAACAAAGAAATTTTTAGTTAGCTTATCGGCAATGATTGATGGATTGGTAGAAGATCCAATATAATCTCCATTAAATGAATATACATGAACTTCAGTAACTATCCGATCACTATAATTTGTAACTGAATCTATTTCCGGAACTAATGTTTTATAATCAAGAATATTTAAGTCACTAGTAGTAAATACCTGACCATATTGTATCTGATTTAATTTAATAAATGAGTTAGTATTTGTAAATCTTTTAAGACTCATATTAAGTTGATTTAGATTCGTATTCTTGTTTCTTTGCTTCTGCCTCTGCCTCTTTTGCTTTAGCTTCAGCCTCGGCTGCTTTTGCTGATGCTTGATCAGCTTTTGCTTTTTCTATTTCAGCCTCTGAAGCTTTCTTAGCTGCTGCCGCTTTTTCCTCTTCTGCTTTAGCTTTAGCTTCCGCCGCTTTAGAAGCTGCCTCCGCTGCTTTTTTAGCAGCCTCTAAGGCTTTTATACTTTTATCGGCTTCAGCTGCGGCTGCGGATGCCTGCGCTCCAGCAGACTTCGCATCTGCCATTAGATTTAAATATTTGCCAAAATTTACCTGATCTTCCATTTCTAACTTCCACTGCGAACTTTTATCATTTGCAGGAACAATTTGTGTATTTTTAGCAATTTCATTAAATTGTGTTCTCTCAATTATTCTTACTGAATTATAATTTTGACCCCTTTCAAATAACATAACTTCCAAAGTTTTGTAGTTAGGAATTTGATTAATCACCCCACCATCCATAATATAATATGTATATTGATCTATAGGTTTAACTATTTCATCAGCATATCTGAAAAATAAACCATCAGCCATGCTATATGTAGATTCCACGTCTAATATATCAACCTCATCTAAGAAGTATTCAAACTGATTAGAAATTATCTTATTTATGTCAGTGTCAGTTATAGCGGTTTTTTTTGGAATAAAATTAATTAATGTATTTAACTGTTCTGTTGGAACTATATAAACATTTTTAAAATTCCTAACAGATAACTTACTAAGTATTGGATCTATAGATACACGTTCTTCATTTGTAGCTATATTTAAATCTTCACCGTCCTTAGTCATATACTCTTGAGCTAATTGTAGTTTAATATTAGGATCTAGTATATTAACATAATTAATTGTACCGTCTATTAAATTTAATTTATATTCTATATTAGTCATTATTTAGAAACTTTAAAACTATGATTATAATCTTTAATTTGTACATCCCCATTATATATAACCTTATATAGAAATTTATAATACCTATTTGGCATAAAATTATTAAAATTAACTGGCATAAAATGGCCATAATCATCCATAGATATTTTAGTTCCTACATCATCATAATCAATAACAGGAACACCAGTTGCGCAATCTATTATGCTAAAATATGATTCATTAGGAAGTTTTATTGACGTATAATCCTTACTTGAAGATTGATATGTTTTTGTTATTGATCCGTCTCTTAAATTTAATCTCATTTTAAACGCATCCATAGTGCTATATATACTTCTTAAATAACGGGTTATAATTTCATAATCTTCCCTTGCTATACTGGCAGTAGAATAGGATCCTGTATAAGTATTGATTGGTTCATAAAACATTACTAACGAAGGACTATAAATTGTATGTGTTTCCTTACTGTATATTTTAATAGAACTAACCATTGTATCGTCAGACTCTATTTCACTGCTATAACGTATTAGAAATCCATGATTATCAATTGAACCAGACATATATCCAGTTAAGATATTACTAACATCAATTTTAAATCTTGGAGAATCTAATTTAAAAGTACTACCAACTTCGTATAAACTAGAACTGTACCAAGATCCTCCTCCAGTTACATTTGTATTTAAAAATGCCTCAGATGATGACCATTGATCATTAACATTTAAACTAGTTCTATATTTCCATGTTACTCCGTTTGAAATACTAGGTCTATCATTATAATTACCGTTTCCGTTTCTCCAATCTACATTAATTGGATTGGTAATTATATTACATTCTTCTGGAATTGATAAAACTTCAGTTGGATATAAATTTAAATACCATTTAAAGTTTTTATATAGTCCAGAATTAACTATAGATTGAAATTCAGTAGTATCAAACTTAATTAATATCCTGCTTGTATAATTAGAATCATATTCCTCTAAACCGGTATTTGAATCAAACGTTTGACCCGAAGTTAATTTAGTTAATTCTAATATTTGATCTACTCCAGTATTTCTATCTGGAAATCTGTCATATATTGTACTATCTTTTAATGGTAATATTTGTCTATACATAATTTTAAATTATAAATCAATGATTGAAACTTTAATATCCGACTTAGGATATTTTACTTCAAATATAGCGGGATCTAAACTTGGATAAATAATTCCTGATCTTAATGCTAAATCCAAATCATATACAACACCCGAATATCCTAAATTAGTATCATATAAATTAATAACACGTATATTTTGAACCGTTTGTACACCTTCCAGCTTATCTAATTCAGTATATAACTTATTAACATATAACGGTTGGCATATTTCCATTCTATCTGGACTTAATAATTCAATTAATTTATCAATACATAATAAACTAATCTCATTACTATTAAAATCTGGTCTGGATACTACTTCTACTTCTAATCCAATATTAATAATAAATGTATCCTTAATATTGATAGCATCTGTCATTAATCTATATTGCGATAAATATTGTCTTAGATTTTCCTTCAAGGCTAAATCACTTTGAACAAAATTCTTATTTCCATCATATGATAAAGTATATAAATTTAATGAATATTTATTTGGTACTTTATCGATAGCATTCCAAGATGCCATTTGCGTATCTTCTTCAATATAAACCTTTGCGACAGATCCAAATTTCGCTGGCATAGTATAACATCTTAATATATAATCCTCCTTAGTTACGGATCTATTTTGAGCTGCAAAATGCGCCATTGCTTCTTCCCGAATTATATCTAGTGGCTTTTTATCCATTCCACCATACGCGGGATTTGGATTATTTACAGTAACTGAATCTCTTATTGACTGTAATGTAACTGGATCTGTAACCTCAAATGGATTGATTATTACCCGGTCATTAATAATATTAATTGTATTTGCTCTAACATTTTCATTCATCCCATTTGCTAACGAATATTTAATAGTTAATGTAGTATTAGAAGGAGTTTGTCCATATGTTTTTGTGTACAAGAAATTCATAGGATCTATACTAACATCCTCAACTCGTTTAAAATAATCTAATCCGATTGCTATATTATATGGATTTGGAACAATTTCTTCATCAGATTCATATGACAACCCAGATCCAAATTGTATTTCTGTTTTATCATCCTTCCTTAATCTAGTTATAAATCTTTTATCAGTCTGTTCGTAGGATAATATATAAGGTGTACTAAGTCTATATTTTGATAAGGTTTTATCATAATAAGGAATATTTCTCATTGCAACTGGTACTAAATCCTGAGCTAGAAATGGTACTTCCCTCCATAAATTAGTATCAGAGTCAGTTACGCTAACAATTTCACTAACATTTGGGTCATTTAATACTATCTTATCATATACCTTCGATTCTCCAAATTCAAATTCTTCGGTTCTAATTTCTCCAGCGACTGCTTTAACTGTTTTTTTAATAATATAATATTCAATAGATCCATCTGGATATTCTGAATGTATAGTTATTTCCGTTGGATCATAACTGCTAGAAAATCTAAAATCAACTGGGTTAATAGTTCTAAAATAAACTTCATTATTACTAGAAACCTGCATATTTGATTCTATTACTAATGCATAATTCCAATCTGGTTTAGTTTCTGTTCCTTCTCCAATAGCAGGAAGTAATTGCATAATATCCAAATCCACTTGCGAAGGTGTGATTGTTCTAGGTTTATATCCTAAACTTTGAGCTAAATTATATAAATTAATTTTCTCATTTACAGTATATAGAAATGATTCTTGTAATTGTATATCACTGTAATAAGATAATACATCTCCAACATAAGAACACAATTCAATAAAGTGCATACCAGGTGAACTCTCATTAAAATCCTGGTATGTATTAGGAAAATAATTCTTAGTATATTCAATTAAAGCTTTCCGGAATTCAGCGAAATCTTTATTTGAATATTTAATATCTCTTTTTGTTGTTGATGTTCTCATATAGTTACTTAAGTATTATATCTACTGAATTAATTCCTGGAAAGGCTGATATTGTTCTATTAGCACCAGATTCAGTTGCTCTAAATTTGATTATTATATTTATACCCTGTTTATCATTACCTTCTTGTTCATAATAATCTTTTATCGTTATATCATCATTAATTATATATGGCAACCACATAGAAGCTTGTTCTTCTATTTTTGTACGAAGTAAAAAGGATAGTTCTGTCGTGTTATTTTCAAAGATATATAGATATAACCCAACTCCAAATTCAGGCTGCATATAACGCTCTCCTGGCTTTGTAAGTAATAAATTCACATAGTTACTAACAGCTTGGTCTTCTGTGGTATTAGACATATTAAATATACCACTAATATTATCAGATTTAATAGAATTAGTTGGTAATTTAAGACCTAAAGTAGAATTATGTTTATTATAGTCAGCTGGATGTAATTTAAATTTCATTATCTACCTAACATATTATTTATTAAACCATCAACCTCAGATTCTTTAATCATTGACAAATCATCAATTGGCTTATCCTCTTTAACCATATTCTTAATCGCATTTAAATTTAAATTTCTACCATCATATATAGATTTCTTTGGTTGCGAAGGTGGCATTATATTATGCTGAGGAGTTTGTACTTCCCTTAAGGATTTAATTTCTCCAATTATATTATTCTCTTCAAAATATTCTCTAATAGATTCTTTAACAACACTTTTTAAAAAAACATGTAATTTACTTGTTTTACTCATAATTCATTTTTTATATAAATATTGATTGTTATGGCATTTTAAATTTTCTATTAAAATCCACTTTATGTAATTTTGTAACTTCTCCAACGTTTGTTGCAGTTAATGTAGGTCCTGTAGCGGTTGAAAATTGTTTTTGCCCAGTAGCCCAATTCCACATCTCCTTACACATATCATTAATATACTCCATTAAATCATCAAGGTCTACTTTAAATTTTTTTGATTGTAATAAAACCTTTTCCGCTGTAACTATAGAATCTGATTTACCAATTAAAAATATTTTATCCTTTTTAGCATTAAGAACTACCCTATCTGAATTTATTATAATTTGACCTCCAGATGACCAGGATGGTATTTTTAAAACATCCCGATTTCTTTGGAATCCAGCTTTAAAATTTGGTAATTTTTGTGTGCTGAATAAATATATGCTTGATTCATCACTAGTGATATCCTCGATTACATATTTTTTAGATTTTGGATTATTTTTTTGATCAAAATTTAAATTATAATCTCCTGCAGAAGTTGGTTTCTTAACCCTCATTACTATAACTGGATCTGTATTTGATCCTCCTTTCCAATTAGGCTTCTTATCATATTTTGACATATCACCTTCTACTGTGGATCCAAATCTAAGTGATTGTCCAAATCTACCCTCGATAATGTCATCACCTTCAAATATTTGCAAGTTATTTGTTAACTTTGGATTCTTAGGAAATGTATATCCAGGTTTCTCTTTATCTGCCAATCTAGGACCTGCATTTCCACCTTTTACATGTTTAGATCTTGACCATAATTTAGGAAATTGATGCAAAACTAAATCGTCTGTAGCATTATATGGATTAAAGTATAAATAATTATGTGCCTTTAAAGGCCTGGCACTATAGTCGTGTACTGGAGCAGTCATAACTAAAACCTGCTCACCAATTAATGGCATTCTTCTATTAAATGATGCCGGTCTAGCAAATACATTTCTTACTTGACCTAACAATGATGAGTCTCCACCGATTCTTACTTCAATAGATCCTAAAGGTAATATGTTTCCATCATTATCTTTTTGATTAGGTTTAAACGCTGTTTTAGTCTCTACTACTTCCGCTACTTGAAACATTTTGATCTTCCTTAGTATCTATTAATTTAATTGGAGAACTCACATCTTGTTTAGTAGGAACTAATTGATATATTTTCTCCATTTCAGCCTCTGGTAAAGACCAAGTTAATTCTACGCTGCCTTCTTTACTTTCAGTCTTAGAATGGAATTTTTGAACTATCGATGCTAACTTAATTAAATTTTCATCGTTTTTTATTGCAGCTTGAGCCATTAATGATAGTGGCATTAATACTGATTCTGGGTCGGATGTATTATTTTTAATCCGTGTCACTGTAGCAGTAATCGCAGACTCTAAATCCTTATTCCTTTCTTTTGTTGAAGTATATAATTCCTTAAATAAATCATCTAATGATTTACCGCTAAATATTTTAATATCTTTAAAATCTACCTTACTCATATTAAATATATATGAATTAGGTATTAATTTATATTCTTCCTATTTTTTGGTAATTTTTAAATGAATCCCAAAAATGAACTTTTAACGTTTGCACTACTCTTGTTATATATTGTGTATCAATTTTACACTGTTCCCTTATAAGAATATATAACTCTTTTTTATTAAATAATTCAACATCAGTATTATTTCTAAATATTGTTAGTATAGCATCGCCAATCCTTCTATCATTATTAGATTTAAATATTCTCATTAAATTTGAGTCACAATATTCTATCCAGATATAGAAAAATTCTATTAGACTTTCTGTATATTCAGTCTTTGTTTTTTCTAAAATTAAATCTCGCTCTTCATCTACTTCCAATAAATCACCAGCATTTATAGATCCTTTATATAAATCTTGACTTCTTTTAATTAAAAAGTTTCTACTTGATACTGTAAAATATGAAAATGCTTTTCCATTTGATTGGTCTATCTTTGGTAATCTCTCATATAAAAAAGAAACTAAATCTGCTTTTAAATCTTCATATGTTGTTTCGTATCTCCAAAACTTCCAAGTGTTAATTACATTTTCTGCCAATTTATTTAAAGCCGGATGTATTTTACGTGCATAAATAATATCCTTTTGAAATTTCCCTTCAGCTAGATTAAACTCCTTTATTGCCTCTTCTACTTCAGGACCGAAATATTGATTTTTAGTTTTTGGTCTCGCCATATATACTATTAAATTTATTCACTTTATCAGTTAATTCTATAATAACCGCCTTAATTAATTTAAAAATAAATCCAACATCATCATCTTCATTGAAGATTTTTTTAGAATCAATCGAATCAAGTCTTCTCTTTGCCTCAATAAACATCTTAGCTAGCCTTTCTAATAAATCAATATTAATTGCCCTATCTTGTTCTAATAATGACTCTAACTTAATAACTTTAAAGTATAAGTTAAAACAGATATAAACCAATATAATGCATACTACTGATAGTATTATTATAAATTCCATATTAAAATTTAAAATTATTTTTTGTAGCCCATCTTTCAAATTCAAACCTAGCAGCCATCATATCTGCTTGATGTAGTATTAAAGGTAAATTAGATCTTAATTTTCCATCTAAATTAAACGCTAATAAATATGGCTTATTAATTTCATCATACATCCCATCGTGTATTCTAATACCTAAATATTCTTGTTCTGACATTTTTATATTATAGTATTGTAACAAGAATAAACTTCTATCCTGAATAGGGAATGTTTGTAAATTTGGATTTTTACTATATTCTTTAAATTGATTTTTTCTATGCCAATCTGAATCATTATATTCATATAATTCATTACCAGGTCCAACACCGCCCATCTTTCCTAAATCGTGATGTGCAGCTGCAAATAATAATTCTTCTTTCGTAAAATTACTAACATTTAAACCTAAATCTACATATGATTTATAAACAATCAATGAATAATCCATAACCCTCAACACGTGATCTATATAACCACCAGCCCAAGCATTGTGGAAGTGTGCATATGATGATGCTGGTGCTATTACTACCTTTTCACCTAAATCATCATACATCGCTTTAATCTCCTTATATCTTGTAGGACAAACTAGTTCCAATCTACGTAGAAAAGTATTATAATTTTCCATCATTTTTTCTGCTGTTATATTCATTTTTTTTTATTTATAATTTAATATATTATTTTGAATTAAACAAATTTTTATTAATAATATTATTCACCATTTGGTGGGACATATTTCTAATTTGATCAGGATTTAATTCTATTATATCTTTTTTTTTAATTCCTTAGTAATATTATCCTCATAAAATTCATCTCCCTCATGTATATCACTAACATCATTTCTATTTGGTTTATGATTAATTTCTTTCATAAAATCCTCAATAATATCAGGTTTAATATCGGGTTCTATATCATGAATTTCATTTTCTGTAGTAGTCTTATCTAATTGTGAAGTATCAAATATTTGATTTATTATAGGTTCTGGTGATAATAGTTTTGTTGCGCTCATCATCATTATTAATGCCAATGGATCAAAAACTAATATTAATAGTATTAATAATAAATTAACTATATAGTCCATACTCCATCCAGTACTCTTAGCTATAAATTTTAATGGACCTAACTCTGACTCAGAATCTGCAATTGATTGTTTATTAATTACTGCAATTTCTAATATTGTTATTGAGTCATTAACCTGCAATATATAATTTGATAATTTATCTCTTCTTTGTGTGGCATCATCTAATTGTTTTTCATATGCCTTTCTATTTAAAGATGAACTGGATGATATTATTTTTCCGGAAGATTTATCAATTTGTTGCTGCACATTAGAACCTAAACTAGATCTTAACTGCGTAATATTAGAAATAATTAAATTTAATTCTAATTGAAAATCTTCTTTTTGTTTTAGGAATATATTTTTCTTAAAATCTAACAATGAAATTTCCTTAGCAACCTTCTGATCCTTTGCATAGGTTAATTGATATGCATTTGATAAAAATCCATATATACCAATACTAGTGATAAATGCCAGTATTAATACTGCACTTAATAAATAAAATCTAAAAATTTGATTAAATTTGGACCAAAATCTATACAACCCACCAGCTAGTACTATTTTTGCTAATTCTAATATACTGGTTAGTAATATTACTGCAAATGATGCTCCTGCAAATAATTTTGATAGTCCATATATAGAATAAAATGCTGCAATTATACTTAAACAAATTGCAATTATTAATGTTATTACACCGTAAAATCTTATCATAATATCCCTAGTACAATATTAATTAACTTTAAATTATAAAAAAAAATAATATAAATAATACTATTAAATAATTTATAAAATCTATATAACTAATATTAATACTGATTTAATTAAAATATTATAAATAATAAAATAATGTATTTAAATTTAATTTTTACGAAGTAAAATTAATTTTATTTGAAGTTAATATTTTTTTCACAAAAAACCAAATTTTTCATGATATATTTTTAATTATTTTTCAAATAATAGATAAAAAAAAGCCCATTGGGCTTTTAAGTTAGAAAAATGTATGTTTTAATTACATTAATCCTAATTTATATTTCTTATAAATTATTTCACTTGCTCGATTACATGTATCTGCTAAGTAATCCAAGTCTGATTGTGACATTTGAAATCGCTGATTATTAATAACTAATTCACCTATATTTTTACTAGATGAATTTTTAAAATCTTCGGAATTAAAATTTTCATTGATTTCGAAATCAATTGAATTTTTATGTTTTGCTGTACTAGCGAATGTTTGATTGATACTCATTATTTTAATATTATTAGTTTAGTAATTAATGTATCAGTAGTATTATCTACTGCATATTTAGTTATATAATTATTATTCAGTACTTCTATTACATCACTAATATTATATTGAATATAATTTTCATATAATTCAAAATTATTATAAAATGTAAAAACGCATCCAACTGTAGCTATATTATATGCAGTAATGATTAAATCATTTAATTGTTCCAAATCAGTACCTTTATGATGACCATATGGAATTGTTAAATTATTAATACAAAATACATATTCAGCTGATATAGTATTATAAAAATTATCATTATAATAATTTAAATTTCTGAAATCTATATTCTCAGCTGAATATTTATAATTTCCAACCTGGAGAGTTAATGTATTTATATCAACCCCTATATATTTTCCAGTATATTTATGTACAGATTTAATATAATGATAAAAGTCACCAATTCCACATCCTAAATCTACTATAGATTTACAACCCTCAAAATTAATACCATAACTAGCTAACTTATAAATTAACTCCTGTTCTTCTACATCTGTAAAACCTATAAATTGTGGGGAATTAGTAAATAAATCAAAGTTAATTAATTTAGTATCTTCAATATACTTATCAGTTTCACCATTAGTAACTGCAGTATTATTATCTATTTCATTATTATCAGGTAATAATAATGTATCGAACTTTTTCATTAAGTATAAATTTAATTATAAATATATAAATTAGGCAATATTACCATTAGTATTGATAGTTAATTTTGTATCAATTTTATCGCTAATAGCCTTTGACAGTTTTGAATTGATATATGTTGATCGATCAAATTCATCTACTGGTACAAATGGTATTACAAATCCTGATTCCGTCTTTACATCAAATGTTCTCATTTTATTTGATATTGACTTCTCTATTATTACACCTATGTAATTTTTTGAGTTATAGAAAACTATAACCTTTTCTCCAATTTTAAACCTTGCTTTTATTTTTGTAGTCATTTACTTGTTTTAATTCATAAAGGTAAATAAAATATTTTAAATAAACAAATTAAATTGATTGTAACATTTCAATTAATTTTGGATGTGGATATACGTCCGTCTTATCTTTTCTAACATTAGAATGTGATAATATTCCATATACATTCCCTGACAGTGAATTTTTATTAAAATCAAATGCAGATTGTGGATTTGTAGAATTAATCCATTCTAATATTCCAGTTCTTGGTAAATTAAATTGATCAATTAAATATATTAGTAATAATCTTAAAGATTCAATTTGTAAATCCGAATAACTATGCCAGTATTCATATCCTCTGAATTTATATCCAAGATCAACTACATCACTTTTATTTACCTCAGTATTTGTATAGGTATAATATTTTCCATTTTTCTTTGTTAAATATCCAAAATTGCAAAGTTCAATTCCTATAGAATTCATTTGCATTTTTAAATTAATACCATGTTGACTTTGTGAACCTAAATGGTACGCCCAATTTCCCAACGGAATACATTGTAAAATCACCCCATCATGTTGTTTTTTATTATTAATTTTTCCGCCTATAACATAATGAGTTCCAATTCTACCTCGTTTATCTTTCGCCCAATCGTCGATTGTAGCGTATGGTGAATCCCACCCTGATGTATGATGTAAAAATATATATTTACAGGTAACTGATTCAGTGCAATATTCACCCGCAGGTAACATTTTTTGAATAATATTTAAAGTAGACTCAGATAAGTCAGTTGTATAAGGGCAATCATTAACATCTTTCTCTATAATATTAGATGTAGAATCTACTCTGCTCATTAATTTAGCAACCGAATCATCATCCATATGCCCACTTCTACTCCTACAATTAGTCATATATTGAAAATTTTTCATTGCTGATATTGTAAGTGAATCCCATTGTCCAGTGGTTGGAACATTTAAAGCCCGTTGAATTTCTGTTATTGTATACATAGTTAATTATGGTAAATGCATTAATAAACCACCCGCCCAAGGTGTTGTTACTCCGGTGACATTATTAGTATATGTACCAATTAAAGTAGTCATATGTACAGTACAGACGGCGCAAAATACTGTCACCCAAATATTAAAATCAAAATTTTGAGGTAATTTAGGACCTTTATATGATCCAGTAGATGTAACTATAACAACCCCAGTTGGACCAACTATTTGTTTTGCAGTCCAATATAAATAAAAGTAAGGAGCTATTTGATTAAAAAAATTAATAGGATTATGTTGATGAAGATTAGCTTCAGTTATCCCATATATTCCGCCAATTAAACCTGGTAATCCAACTGAAGGAGCAATAACCTTACCTCCAGCGGTTACAGTTTCAATAGATCTTTCAACTAAACCATTATAAGCTTTTGATATAGTTTCAGCAAATTGTAATCTACTGACATGTTGCCTACCTGTCAGGGCTTGTATTTGTGATCTAAATAGTGAAAATGACATTAATAAGCTGGATTATCTATTACTTCCTCATAGATATTTAATGTCGGTTCATTAGTTAAAGTTTGATTTGCTAATCTCTCATTCTCCGCGATATATCTACCATTAAGAATACAATTAGTTAAAATAGTGTCTCCTCTAACTTCACACATATCATGTACCTCAGAATTTTTTACAACTGAGTTTCCATATATAACTGCACCCCTAGTCATCTTAGTTCCTGATACATTAGCATTACCATATATTATAGCACTATTAGTTAATATGCAGTCAGATATAACTGCATCTTCTTTAACAATAACTAATCCAGATAAATTACTATTTGTAACTTGGGAATTTCCAAAAACAAGTGATTTATCATTAATTAAAGAATCAAATACTTTACTTTTCTGAAATATACTAGCTGTACCTTTAACAAGTGAATTGCTAACTAATGCATCATCATATACTTTTGATGAGTGATCTATCCATGTAGGAATGCTTGGATCTAAATTATCTATAGACTCAATCCATCCTCCAATCTGATAGATATTAATATTTTCACCTTTAACTGTAAATGATTTTGTAGCAATTATCCTATATAGAGTAATGGCCTTACCAGTAATAGGATGTTTAATTTGTGTTTTATCATGTTGTAAAATAGCTACATAAGAATTTTCGATATTCATAAAACAATTTATTATAAATATAGAAATAGTTTTAGAAATCTAGATCAGAATCGAACTGATATAAAGGAGATTTGCAATCAACTGCCTAACCATTCAGCCACTAGATTATTAAATGCGGAAGATGTAGGTAACGATCCTACTCAAGTTTTACCTTGGCTTTAGCTTAGCAAACTAACCTCTTACCTTTCGAGCAATCTTCCATATTAAAAAAAGTGAAATTGATCACTTATATTTTAGACTTATGTTCGCGTGGAAAGATTCGAACTTCCAACCTTTACAATATCAGTGTAATGCTTTAACCAGTTAAGCTACACGCGAATTTATTAATTGTTTAACATCATTACCCATTATAATTTTTAGATTTATTAATGGATTATTTTATTAGTACTCCTAACTGGACTCGAACCAATATGTAACCATTACACTTTCTACATGATATAAGCATGAGGTGATATAGGAGCATTAAGAAATTCCAATATTAATGGGTCAAAATATGATCAGCTGCTCTAGTGGATATTTGTTCGTCAGGCTTAATATTAGTTTTGTAACCTAATCCAGAACAATAACCTACTCCTGCACCAACTACTCCATGTGATCCCCATTTTTTATCAGAATTTAAATCAAGTTCTATTGTGTGAATATCAATATTATGGCTCTTTAAAAATTCAGCAATATTAATAGATAATTCAACTTCCTTCCAAAGTCTATTAAACTTATCTCGAATTTTTTGAACTATAACTCTTTTATAAATAAAATGAACCCCAGATTTATTAGTTCTAAATGCCACAACAATACAATAAATTGTTGAGTTTTTTGAATTAATACTATCTGTACCTACATATATATCTGTCTGTCCTTTAGATAATATTTTATTACAATAGTTAATTAAATCAACAGATTTACCTGAATCCAATTTGAATACATATTCCATAACACTTAATTTGTACCTATACTAGGACTCGAACCCAGACAACAGAATTAGAAGTTCCGTATACTTTCCAGTTATATTATACAGGCTTATAAAACAATACTTTTAATTTTTTTAAGATCAAAAAAGAATGATAATAATTCTTTTCGATTGAATTCATTTAAGCTAATTAACTCTCCATTACCATTAATTCCATCAAAAATTTTAAGATATTCACCTGATGGTTTATTATTGTAAATTGTAAGCAACATAGACTCAAATGCCTCTGCTTTGATTTTAGAAGTAAATATTAATGTTTGTAATACCTTAATATTGAATCGTTCTAAATTTTCTTGAAATCTATATAACGCATCTTTATATTGGGTTATACCAATCTTATGCGCAGTAGCACCTGTTTCTTTGCAAGAAATTTGTACCAGGTATACTTTATAACAATCATTTGATAGTTTATCCATAGATTAAAGTTATTAAATATTATTGTAATAACCAAATTTATGAATAAAAAATGTAGTCATTATATGATTCGAACATATGGTCTTCTGTTTGTAATACAGATGCTTTAAACCAACTAAGCTAAATGACTAGAGAATTTTATTTTAATTCTTCAATACACCAAAAGTCAAAGCAGTCATTTGTAGATATAACCATTTCATATGGCATATAGAAATAACCGTTATCCCCCCAATTAACACCCCACGAATTTTGGATTTTAAAACATTGTTTTACATCATCATAACCAACTATAGTTACTGCATGACCTCCATACATCGCTTCTGATTGGGTTGGTATAGGAACTATATAATTTGTTGTTTGCCAATCACTATTAAAAAAACTTTCTTTAACTAAAAATCCAAAACTAATTGCGGCTCCAGATAATAATGTTTTCTTAAGTGAATTTAAATCCTGATTAACTGTCGCATATTTAACAATTGTATGACTCTTACCATTTTTATAAGCAGAACTAGATGGCTTATTTGCAAAGTTTTCAATTAAATATGGATGTTTAACTTCTGAACAAACACCCTCTTTATTTAATGTTTTAAAAACATCTCTAATATACGCACCTGAATCTTCTGCCTCCCATCCTTGTATGGCTCTAGTATTATAGTATAAGAATAATCTACTAGGCTTAAATCTTGATCTTGAAGATCTTTGTTTCTGTTCGTAATTAAAACAAACTAAACCTGAATTAGCTGTACATGAACCTAAACTTCCTTGATCATAAATTCCAATTTTTATTGGCAATTCAAATGATGATGGTAATTGTTCAGTAAATAATGTAAACCTTAGAGATTTAAAATCCCTATTATCAATAGGTTGCGGTTTCACCCCTAATGATTTTATAATTAAATCTTTATTCATAATATATCTTTAATTATAAATATAAGGTATTCTGTAGAATTGCCACTAAGTTACCTACACTAGGATTAATCTATTAATAATTTTTTATTTGACTATACAATTTTAAATACTGTTTAAATGACATTGATGTTTCTTTATCATATAATGATTTATCTTTGTTAATCATTGGAGTAATATGTCCAGATTCAATTGAGCTATCAACAACATTATTTCCAAGGTCAAAAATATTTCCGAAAGAATCTTCAATCCAATAATGTCCTGATTGATTGTATTCACCACTAATGACTTTAAAATTGATTCCTGCTTGTTCAAATGCTTTTCCTAATTCTAATGTCGCAAACGTACATGTTGCATATCCCTCATTGAATTTGGAATCAAGCTCATTGGAAATTTTTTTAAATACATCCAATGCAATCAACTTTGCAGTATTTTCAATTAATATGGTTTTGAGTTTCATTATATTTTCTCATTAAAGTAATCAAAATATATTTTAAAATAAATATTATATTTATGATTTAAAATTAATAATTCAATATTGAATTATATAGTCTCCCCGGTTGGAATCGAACCAACTTTGCACGGTTTAAAAGACCGTTCCATAACCAGTCTGGCTCGAGGAGTAAAAAATATTGTACACCTAGTCGGACTCGAACCGACAAAATTTAGTTCCTAAGACTAACGCGTACTACCAATTTCGCCATAGGTGCATGTAAATAAAGCGTTCCAAGAGGGATTCGAACCCAAATCTATCTTTCGTTTAACAAACGAGCGCTTATACCTGACTTAAGCTTTCGAAACATATAATTGTATTTGTGCGGCATATAGGGATCAAACCTATTCTATATCTGCTTGGAAGGCAGGTGCACCATCATTTATGTGTATGCCGCAATTTTTAGCGTTCCTTTTAAATATTAATATTTAAAATAAGTAGTTAATAAAAGACTCGAACTCTTACTCTCTCGATTCGTATTCGAGTGTGTTTCCAATTACACTAATTAACCATAAAAATATAGCGGGAACAATCCGTAACGATCGGATAATCTACCGTGCTTCAAACGGTCGCATTTACCATATATGCTATGTTTCCATAATTGATTTCATTTCGTCTTTTCCTAATATTAATAAATTTATAGTTGGATTACATATTTTCACCCTTTCTAATTTAATATGGTCTCTTTCCCACATATGACCTTTAATTTCAATATATTCATTTGTATCTGGTAGATAAAAATCTGGAATATAATAGTGATTTTTATCATCTAATGTGTACAGAATTGGTTTTGGTTTAATCCATATAATATTATTTTCATTTAGATAGTCAACATATTTAAATTCCCAAGAACTCATTAAATATACATTTTTATTTTGGTATTTATTAAATACATAACCTTTTTGGTAATTTTTTCTATAATGAGCAGTTGTTTGTAAAAATTCGTCGGACTGTAAATAATGTTCTTGACAGTAATTATATTTATTTGTTTTCCATATTTCAATATTACATATACAACAAAATTTTCGATTTGGATATTTTATTAACCCTCGACCAATTTTAGTAAGTCTACATTTAATATCTCTTTCTCTCCTTTGTTCTGGAGTTATTTTAGATATCGTGTCCTTATTAGCTTTTTGTATATTTATCAGTGCTTGTCCAGTTCTTTTTTGGCCTTTACCTCTTTTTAAATTATTATATACAGCAGAACATGTATGAGAACAAAATTTATTGTAATTCTTTTTTTGATAAGGTATTGAAGCATTACATTGCAAACATAATTTAGGGTTTAAATTATATTGTAATATTCTTTTATTTTTATTTTCCTGTTGAATTTCTTTTCTTGTCTTCAATGCCTTTATAGCATTCTTAGCCCGGCATTCATTAAATGATATCTCATCCATATTTACTTTAAAATATATATGAAATTCACTTGAACTTTATATGGAACTCCCAACTCGTATCGATCGAATTTCCCCGCGTCCAAAGCGCAGTGCATTACCTTTATGCTATAGGAGTATAAAAGATTACTATCTAAGTACATAGTAATTAGGGTGTGCAAGGAGAAACGATCTCCCACCTACAAGAACCACAATCTTGCGCTCTACCAATTAAGCTATGCACACCATTTAACTCTCAATTTCTATATCGAGTTTTTCTGTGACGCTTCCAAGAATTATCAATTGATCTATTTCTACGATTACAACCACGTCCTGGTGCGCAAATAAAACAACCCACTTTCTCTATACGTCTTTTACATCTGACATATATAGTTCGGTCAGTTGTTGTTTTAAATTCATCAATAATTTTCTTCATAACAAACTTTTTAGTAAATTAATTTACATAAAAGTTGCTGCTGACTTAATCCATTTCATAATTTATGATTTTATTTATTAAAAAATAGTCTGCGTGGCAGGCACCGACCCTGCGACCTCACCGCCCCAAACGGCGTATTCTTCCAGCTGAACTACACGCAGATGATTATAGTTTTTAATTGCAGGTTTACTTCGACTCGAACGAAGAACAGAAGTTTTGGAGGCTCCTCGGTTACCATTACCACATAAACCCATAAAGCGGAAGAGGAGGGATTTGAACCCACACATCAAGTCTCCTCGATGACATCTAGTTTTCAAGACTAGGCCGATGCTCTTTTTTCGGTTGACTCTTCCTTATTCTATTTTACAACATTTCAATGAACTATTTTTTTAGTGGAAGCACACGGGAACGATCCGAGATCAATTGATTGCAAATCAATTATTTTAGCCAATTAAACTATGCACCCAAAAAATGTCGGAGTGATCGGACTCGAACCAATACCTTTACCACGTGGGAACTGTTTTACAGACAGCTTGCTTGAACCAATTTGCATACACTCCGAGAAATAAAAAAAGCCTTGTTTTTTAGGCAAGGCTTAATATTTTTTTATAAAAACTAAATTCTTTAATTTAAGTTAATAATAATAAGACTATTAAGCCAATATATACCAATAAACGACGCACAATATATTGTTAGCCATCTATTCGGTTGTTTTATATTACTAATATGTTTCATTTTATATAAATATTAATTTCTTTTCATAAAGGTAATATAATTTCTTCCATCTAACCAAATTATTTTTAAAATATTTTTATAAAAAAATATAATATATTGATTATCAATGTTTTAATTAATTGCTTATTTTTAAAAAATAATTGAATATCTCACCTAGGACACGAGATAAATTATTTATGGTATATTATATCACTTGGATAAATATAATCAAATGTAGGCAGTCTAATAACGTAATTTAGTTAATTAAAACATCCTTGATAAATACCTTTGCTTTTAATTCTTCAACTAATGGATTAATTTTAATATCTACTATTGATATTGATAAATCTGAAGTATATGCATAGTCTATATATTCAATATCATTATAAGTAACAGTTACCTTAATTCTCTTTTTAAGATTTTTAGTTTTTTTGCTAGGTACTAGTATTGGCGGTAAACTACTATAAGTTGATATGTCATTATTCGGTGGACTAATAATATCAATATCAACCTGAACTTTTAAAAGTCCAAGCGCGGCAGTTTGTAAAGAATTTAAACTAAGTAATCCTTGCGTAGCTATATCAAAACTATATTCTTGTACACTAAACATTTAAATTCTAGTTACTGTGGTATAATTCTGTGATCCAGATATTATTTGATTTATTGTATCAGTTGTTCTACTTGAAGTTGTTACTGTTAATGGATTTGATATATCTAATCCATGTAGTTTCCACAATTCGCTAATTTTATTTGAAATTTCATTTAGCAATGTATCACTTCCGTCTCCAACTATTTTAACCTCACTGATATTTGATATTGAATTTCGTATTGTAACAGTATGATTTCCAATTACAGTATTAAAAATATTAGGAGAGTTAGGATCATCTGAATATATATTTCCACCTACTGTTAAAGTATGGTCTGATCCTGTAGGTTGTATTTTCCAATTATTGGTTAAAAAATATGTTATACCTAGATAATTGCCTGGAGTAGTTGGTTCTCCTCCAACATATCTAAATGCCTGTGGATATTTAGAATTATCAGAATCTAATACCCAATCCTTCCATCTGGAATACAAATCTAATACACTGAATGATGAAGTATTCATTAAGTATATAATTTTATCTTGTCCTGAAAAATTATATATTTGTGACATATTTTTATATAATTATTAAGATTTTCCCGAATTTAATCGATCTGTTAGTTTTTGTGAGATACTCTCATAATTAGTATTTATTTCAATTGAGGCTCGGTCCATTGTATTTATTATGGTTTGAGTTTTATTAAATAAATCATTTCTAGAGAGATTATTATCAAATATCATTGCTTGTAACTCCCTAATTTCAGCAATTGCAATGTCTACATTATTTTTTGTCATTTATATATTATTGTAGTATCTATCAATTAATTGTTGTATTGGAATTGAACTATTCGTTAATGGTATTGTATAATTATCAATTCTTATATTTTGATATAATAAGCTAATAATAACTATATCTACTATAGTTGATGGTGAAATATTAAACGCAAATTCTCTATTATTTGCGGAGCCGTCAATTACAGTCTCAATTCCCGCCAACTCATTCGTAGTACCTGATTCGTATATTCTAACTTCAGTATCATCTTTTAAACCAGTTATAACAATCTCAATTGTATTATTAATTATTGTTGTAGATCCAGTTGAATTTCTATATGTGGGAGTGGATCCATTTGAAATATTTAATGTTACGGTACCGCCACTATTATTGAAAATTGCAGATCCTGAAGTATTATTAATATTAAAGTTAGAAAATTGATTACCATTAAAACTATAGGTTCCAGCACTAGTTATTCTTATAGCATGTGATGAATTTGATCCATTAAACTGACAATTTTGAAAGATTGACGGAGAAGATGTTGATAATAAATAACTTCCAGTATTTAACGTTGAACAATTAAATGTACAGGCATTAAAAGATGAAGTAGTATTAATTGCAATACTATCATTTGTACTAGGAACTAAATCAAAAGTGGAATTAGATAAATTACAATTTTGCGCGTAAACTAAACCATAATTACTAATATTAATACCATCAATTGGAACATTTCTATTTAAATAAACATTTCCTGCACCAATAACTTGTAAACCTGAAAAATTATAATTTGCGGTTAAGGACGAACTAGGATGGAATCCCCAATAATATTTGTTTGGACTAGAAATAATGCTATTATTATGAATGATAGTATCTGTCGGTCCTGCATTATAAAATAATCCAATTTTATTATCTACACTATTATATGAAACTAGTTTTGTATTGATATTATATTGTGAAGGAAATTCAATTGCAGTGGAGTTTAAATCTAAATATATAGGGTCAGCACCACCATTACCAAATTGTAGCTCCTGCAAAACTAACATTTGATTTGATCCTTGTAATATAACACTTTTTCTTTCGTGATAATCCGCCGCAGTTAATACAATACTTTTAATATCTACAGGACCGCTTTGGTTTCCACCACATATAGTTGTGGTACCCATTGCCCATAAACTAGCAAATTGCATTGAAACGGTACCTTGAGCGGTACCACCAACCCATACACCAGTTGATAATATTGAACTAGGAGCTAAAGTTCCTGCGCTAGCTTTTGTATTAGTTGCTTGTTCATTAATTATTATCGGTATAAATCTATTTGCTGAATTTAAACTATCATATCCTAAAACTTGCCATATTTTATAGTTAGTTGCAGCTCCAGATCTCATTCCAAACCAAACACCTTTATTTGATTTAATACTAGTTAATCTTTGCAATTGACCAGCGGTAGATGTTTGGCAATGTAATAATAAATTCACATCAGTTAAATTAGGTCTATTCGCTGCAGCAAAAACTAACTCAGCTCCATATATTGTTGTATCAGTAGCAACGGTTGTTAATTGCCCTGTTGAATGAAATGAATTAATACCAGTATCTGCTGCTGCTGCTACAGTGGCGTCTGCTGCTGTTATTCCGCCTAATGTAGTACCAAAGTTTGTATCCGCAGTTGCTGCTAAAGCGGTATTAGTATTATATGCGGTTACACCATTAATGGGATCTAAGTACACACTAGTATCATTAGAAATATAAGCTGGTATAATAGTAGCACCTGTACTTGGAGGGGCAATTTGTATTGTAGCTTTAACCCCTGCACCTGATGTAACATTACTACAAGATATAGTACTACTAGTAACACCTGCAGTTTTCTTAAAGAACCAGCCAACACCTATAGATTCAGCAGCTCCATCTGCAGCAATTATAGAATGCGCTATACCCTCAATGAAAGATAGAACCCCGGTGGATGAATTAGCTGAAAATACAAGACATAATGCATCGTCGACATTAGTCGTTATACTAGGCATATTAAATTTATTAGCCGCTACCTGTGTAGTATTTGTCTGGACAGCTGGGTTGCCAAAAGGATTAGTGGTATTAACATCCCTAATTGATATAATACATCCATTATATGTTTCATTAACAGTAGATCCAAATATAACAGATGTCGGTTCAGATCCATTACTTATCTTATAAGCGCATAATGTGGAAACCGTATTATTTCTAGCAAATAATTGAGTCCAACCAGACGGCAATGTCCAAGTTGGTGCACCTGTGTCTCCCATGACGAACGCAACTAATAGATTATTTACATCATTGGATGGCAATGGTATAGATATACCAGCGTCTGCTGTTATAGTTTCATATGCCCAAGATGCATCATTAATTTGCGGCATATAGTTTGTTGTTATGGGTTAAGATAATTTCTTTCTAATGGCGCAACGAAGTTAATTGAATTCGAATTCGATCTAACAATTGTACCTGTAGTTACCACATATTGAGCTGTACCTAATCCTAAGGCAACCGCAGTATATGGAGCATCGGATCCAGATGAAGCATTTCCTCTTTGAATATTATTATCATAGTCATAAGAAAATCCTTTTGAACCTGATCCGTTAACTGAACCAGTCATTGGTAGTTGAGTATTATCCTTCATTATAATCGCATCATTTGTACCAAAATCTCTACCGGTATTGTCGCCTGAATCATCATTTGAGAAGAAAATAAAGTATTTTGATGATGCATCATTTCTTAAGTTATCATTAAATAGTATAGTTCCAGCTGCAACATATGGGAATGTTCTAATAGAGCCTGAATTATCTACGAACTGCAATCTATTAATATCTGTTAGCTGGTAGTTATCAATGTATACACCACCATAAGTAGTCACTTTGGTTTTTAATGTATCCCCAACAAATTGCAATAATTCTTCTGAAATATTACCAAAAATTGGAGAATAATTAGTACCAGAGTCAATATCTGCTGATCTTCTTAAGCTCCATTGAACGAACTCATAAATTTGTTCCGCAGTTCCATTATTTCCATTAACAATAATTTTAAATGGATATGAAGCCGCTCCAATTGTTCTATTTTGAGATGATGAATAATAAGTAATACTCATTCCAGAATATGGAGCAGATCCAGTAATAATATTATCCGCGGTACCAATTTTAGAATCGACACCATTTGAAAGCGGCATCGCATATTTCTTATATGTTAAACTAGAAATATTTTGTTCTGTTAATAGGTCATATGACCCATATGTTTTACCTTGTATTCTTAAGAATAATTTAAAAAAGTCTCTGTAATTTCTTGTCGAGTACAAACTAGATCCAGAAGCGTAAATAAGTACTGGCTCATTAATTTCTGCTGAATATATTGTATTTTGTGGTGTACCACTTGATGATTGCAAATAATATGCAGTATCAGTAGAAGAGTTATATGAACCTAATGATGTAACACTCATATATTCTTCATTGGAATTACCGGCTGAATCTTTTAAGGCCCAACCAGCATCCCGTATCATTGATTTTGAGGAAGACGGATCATTAAGTGATCCTGAAATATTCCATCCATTAATTAATTCAAACTGTTCTGCAGTAATTGAAATAAATGGAAATGGAAACTTAATTAAGTTATTATCTGATCTCCATTGCTCCTTAGTAAATGAATACAAGGCTTGCATCGATACTCCATCCTTTGGAGTTAAATCACCAACAGGATTTAATTTAATTATTTTTGATCCTGTTATAAAATTAACTTCAACACCTTGCGCCAGCAAATCTGGATCAATAATTTTCGCCATTATTTATTCCTTAATTTTATTTTTTCTATAAATATAGAAGTTATTTCTTCATTATTATATTTTATATCTTTAAATCTACTCTCTTCTAATAATTTTTGAACAGATGATTTAATTAGTCCAATATTAGATTTTAAATTATGTATTGATATATTATTTTCTTGAATAATTTTATCAATCTTGGCTTCAAATAGAATTTTAATATCTGGAGATATATTCTTAGTTTTTGTTTCAACTGTTATAATAGGCTTATTTGGTGTAGAATCATTTTGAATAGATTCAACTGTAACCTTTTTATCCACTTTAGTTTCAAAACTATCTGACCATGGTGTAAAAAACATATCATCTGCAATGACTTCTAATCTCATAGTACCTGTTAAACCTTCTCCAATAAAAGATTTTAGTTTAGGTATTGAAATTTTACATTTACTATTAATAACTTCACCATTAAATATAAAGCTTGGAATTGCTTTGTTTGATGACTCTAAAACCAACCTACAATTTAATTTGGAATAGTCTATACCGTCCACGTGGATTGAGGCTTCAAAAATATCTATTTTATCAATTGGTATTAAATACATTATATCTCCTACTAATAAATATATATATTTTCATAAAAAAAATTAATATGACGTCATATTCCACATTATTAATATTGGTGATGATGTAACACTAGAATCCTCATGTATTTCAACCCACCCTAAATTATAAATTGAACTAGTAGTTATAGTAGGATTATATGTTTGAGTGGCACTAGCTGTGACGACTTTATATTGTGAATGTAATTCTTGAGTAAGATCGGCATCATTATATGTCGCGACTTTTGTTTTTGATATTCCTGCGGACCACGATCCATTACTAGTATCAGCATCATCAGTAATTACTCCGGATGAGTTTCTTCCAAATGCACAAATTACAATATTATTATTATCTATAGTATTTGTAGTAATTGTTGGTGATGATCCAGTTCCTGAAGTAGATGAGGAATCTGTGATTGTTAATATATTAGTACTATCTACTTCATATATTATATGTACTAAAGCTTCAATGGTGGTTGAAAAACTCAGTAATATAGAGTCAGAAGTAGTTAATCCATTTTGATCTTGCATAGTAGAAAACGAGCGCATCACTGTACCGTCATTTATAGTCCCACTACTATTTACAACCGAAAAAATTTCTGTCCATGCATTTCCATATGAGTCCCTAATAGAAATATATGTATCACCACCGCCTTCATTGGCATTTTCATATACCACATACATAATTAATAATTTCCCTGTAGCACTATTATCGGTTGGTGTAATAGTTTGATCGGCATCATTAGTTGTATTAGTTCCTGCTCCTATTTCTCTACATGTTATCATACCCGTTTAAAATCTGCTTGAATATATAATTGATTAACTCCAGACCCCGTGAATACTACTTCAAGTGAAATTCCACTAGCATATGTATTATTGCTAATGCTATTTGGGCTCGTCCATAAATCTGAAGTAGGTATACTAATATTTGACCCGGTATGATATAAATATCCGCCACTTCCACTACGTCTTAAATTTACTGTAGGGGTTCCTGTTCCCGCTTTTTTAATATAAATTTGTTCAAGTGTACAATTAAATGGGGCTCTCCACATATAAACGGATCCTGATGTATTTATACCAGATGTGAAATCTATAATACATCCCCCAACACTAAATATAGCTGGAATAAATTCTGCTTTTAGTGAGTATGATGATGATAGTGAATAAGAGCTGGAATTAGAATAACTACTAGACCTGGATAAATTGCTATATGATCCCGATAAAGAATAACTAGATGATATTGAATAGCTACTAGATTTAGATGTTTGTGCAAATGAACTAGTAACTGAATAGCTAGAAGATACTATCGTTCCGTTATAATAGGAAGCAGTTTGTGCATAATGTGAATAACTTGCAGTTGATACTGATCCTGATTGTGATATTGTAATATCAAAACTAGAATTATTTTCTTTAAAGAAAGTTATTATATTGGAATTGATGGATGCTGTATATATACTGTTTAATGCCTTTGATGATGTATGCGCATAACTGCTAGTATTTGAAATATTAGAGTATGAGCTACTAATTGAATAGCTGGAAGAAATTGAATTTGATTGTGGACTCCAGGATGCGCTTAATGAATATGATGCACTAACAGCACTTCTACTATAAGAACTACTTACAGATAAACTAGATGATATGCTATAAGAACTACTAGTTGCAGATAATGAATTATTTGCATTATTACTATATGAGCTAGATAATGCGTAACTTGATGATATTGAATAACTACTAGATACAGAATTAAGTGATAAACTTGATGTAGAGGAGTTTTTAGAAAAATTCGAATACGAACTAGATATCGAATAACTACTAGTTATGGATTGTGGACTCCAAGAAGAACTTACACTATATGAAGAGCTTAAAGAATTTCTACTATATGAGCTACTTATTGCCTGGCTTGAAGTTAAACTATATGAGCTAGATATTGAAGTTATAGCATTATCAGAATTAATACTAATTGAACTGGAAATAGAATAGCTACTAGTATTAGCCAGATTACTATATGACCCTGATAAAGAGTAACTACTTGATATCGAATTAAATGAAATTGATGCGGTATTTGATTGAAGGGATAAACTAGAAGTATTAGAAATATTACTTATCGAACTTGATATAGAATAACTTGATGATATTATTATTCCATTATAATAAGAAGCGGTTGCACTATAAGTTGAATAACTACTAGTTTTAGAGATGTCAGATACAGAAGAACTTATACCATAACTGGCAGTACCATAAAAATCTCCATAAAATGATCCACTTCCATTATATATTCTCATAATACATTATGATTCCTTAGTAAGACCCTTATAGGCGTCGACTAAAATATATTTACCTGAAGTTTGTAATTTATATGGAGTATGCTTTTCAATATTAATAGTTTCAGGTAAACCCATAATAGTGTTTGGTCCTAAATTAGAAATTGATAGTATATTAAAAACTTTTAAAATATCACCTTCAGTAGCGAAAAGGATTGGAAATTTTATACTGGTTTTCTCAATATTATTAATATCCTCAAGAGAGAAAACATCGATGTTTTTCATGTATTAACCTTAATAAATTTAATATAAATATATTAAAATTAAATTTTAAATTATAAATTTAGTATTGATATAAAAAGTTTAATATATCATATATGTAGGTAGAAAGAAGGCTTCCAGATATACAACCGCAAGCACCTCCTAGGGAATAAAATATTCTATTTTCAGTTGTTGAAACTACAATAGTCCTTACATTAACCGTCCATAAAAAGGAAATTAGAAATCCTATAATAAACATACCTATATATTCAGAGTGTGTTATTTGCCAAATATTAATTGTTACTAGTAATACTTGAATATAACACACTCCAAATAAATAAAGATTTTTACGATCTAACATTAATCAATAGTTTTAGGAATTCCGTATTTATCCAATATATTATCAAGATTCTCATCATTAGAATCTGTATCCATAGATAAACTTAAATCCTTTAAACTGGCTGAAAAATCTTCAATGGTTGAAGCATCTGATAGATCGAAAGGCGGTTTTATTTTTTGTTTTGGCATACTATTATAATAATCCTAATTTTTTCAATATTGAGGACTCAGTATCAGTTAGGTTATTAGGATCAATTTCCTTCCCGTTTACGGTGATAAACATTCTTGTACGAACCACAATTTCTGAATTGCTATTATTACCAGTCATAGATTCAATAGGGTTGTTTTCAACAAACTCAATTGTATTCTTAGATTTATCAGGTTCCAACTGTCCTGGCGCTGGAGATTCATACCAAACTAGATCGGCGCAATTATCTAAATCCTTTTCTGATTTAACTTTTTCTAGAAGTAGTAATACTGGGTCATGTGGCCTATATAGACGAATAATGTCAAATTCGCCACTTAAGTCTAAAGTAGAATTCATTTGTTTTGGTTTGAACTTATCCCAATTTTCGAAATCGGTATCGTTCAACAACTTTCTCTCACCTGTAGGTGTTATATAACTAATATATACACCTTGACCAGGAAAGGAAGTAGTGGTACCTATTATACCATTTCTAAATAAGACAAATAAATTGCCTACTAATGATTTTTTAATTGCTGACATAATTAATTTGAATTTGTAGCTAAACTATCTTTATATAGAATAGCAAGTTTTGTAATATTTTTAATAAAAGCATTTTTATTGATATATTCAATGTTTTCAAACTTGGAATGTAGTTCTTTAATTGCAGTTGCAGATTTCGCTCTTAACTTAAACTGCGAGTCTAATTCATGTAGATCTTCCCTGAGATCGAATGTTTCCTTTAAAAGATCTACATTATTTGGAGTTAATAAATTAGAATCTATTACCATAATTCAGATTTGAGATGATATATAAATTAGGTTTAATAAAACTAGGCCTATCGCTTATAGTGATAATATATTCAGCCCTCAAGGGCGATTTAACAATCTTCCATAATTCGCATGGATTATGTCTAAATTTATATGTGTTATTTCGTTCATTATAGAATTTAACAAACTCAACACAATGATCAGCATTAATACTATTAGTAAACACCACATTAAAATCTGATGACATTACATTAGTAGTAACGTATACTGGTATTACATGCTGAGCTTGTAAATAGCCAGATACTAGAAATAATATTAATATTATATTTTTTTTCATAGGATAAAAAAGTGGTGGCGTTTACCACCACTTAATTTTAATTTTAATTTTTAAAGTAAAATACCAAATCCAACATTTGCCCCACCTTGAAATCCATATTCTAGAACAGATTCTGAGTAAGTTAATTGTAGTTTTGGCTCAAAGACTAACCATTTAGTTAACTTGGCAGTTAGCCCAACAGCAATTCCAGAACTAAATAGTTTATCATTTATCGACGTTCCAACATGTAATTGAAGGAAAGGACGATGCTTATAACTACATCTGGAATCATAATACCTGACGAATACATTAGTATAGTCAAACTTATACACGTTATATTGCACAACGCTGGAAGTTAAACCTACTTGCCAAGTATCGTCAACTTGGTACGCAAAGCTAGGGGATACATTTAATCCAGAAATCGATCCAGAAAAGTTTGAATTCGCCCCCACAATTAAATCACCTTTTGATTGTCCATTTAATATGGCGCAGGTGAATAACATTAAGAAAAAGATACATTTTTTCATAAAAAATTAAATTGTTTTAATTTGTTTCAACTAACAATTCTAACTTTCTTAAAGCCTTTCCGGCAGCTAATAAGTCAGAATCAATTGTTTCGGTAGCCTTTAAAGCTGAATTAACCTTGGCATAAGCTTTAAAAGCCAATGGATAGTTGTTGTCGTTAACAAGTGCAACGACCTCACCACCAAGATTCGTTTCATTCCAAACGTTACGTTTTGCAAGGTTTCGAATTGCAGACCGCGCTCCTCTATAAGCATTAGAGCTGTTATGGTAATTTCTAGACTCGAGAGTTAATTTTCCAATCTTAACCTCGTACATTAGTTGTTCTGGGACAACTGTAACTGATAAATTGTTCATATATAAAAAATTATTTTAACCGATTTAAATACCACTTAATTATAAAGTATAAGCATATAAGTGATATCGCGAATAATGTATATCCTGTACAAATTAAATTGAACCTACTCATTATATTTTCAATTTAGTTTTCATATCAATGATTCTTGCAGCAGGTCTACCAGAAATTATTTGATCTGGAAACGGAATGTCATCATACGAATCTCCAATTACATATGGCACACCTTCCGCGGATTTCATTGCCACATAATGTGACTGCATTCGATCCTGAACTTTTGAAATGCATCTTTTTACAACTCCAGGTCTCAGTTGCATGCTAGCCTTTTTGGCTATTTCGAAATCTATTTTTCTTTGATATTTTAACATATTTGGTATTTTAATGCCATAAAGGTAAATGTAGTTTTTCAAATAACCAAGAAAAAAGTGAAATATTTTTAAAGAAATTTATAAGGAGTTGATTATTAATGAGTTATATTATAGATGTAAAACTCTGATAATTCAATCATTTCACGGATAACATTTAAATTGCTAATATCCACAAAATCTGTTGTTTTGGAATATATGATATCATCAATAGCTTCCAATACTTTATTTTTATTTGTATTATATACCTCAGAAATAATATCAACATTAATGTTATTAATTGGAATTCCAAAAATAATTAAACCATTAATATGCTTAATAATGAACGTTAAGCTAGATGGAAGATTTATTTCCACATTATATAGTATATCTTCAAATATATATTTTGGTATATATTCGGTATTATTATTGATTAATTGATTAAAGTCAATTCCATAATATGTGGACATAATAATATATATGTCCAAATATTTTAAAAAATAGTCAAGGTGGGACTTGAACCCACAAGAAGATCTTTCTCACTTATCTGTACTAAGAATCCTTTTCCATTTTAGATCATTTGTACAATATCCTTTCGGGTAACTTCCATTTAACCAAGTGATAAGCATTATGGTATTCAATCTATATCCAGTAAAACCCAGGATATTCATTTCGACATTTCTGTTGCGTCTGCCAATTCCGCCACTTGACTATTTTACATATTTAGTTTTTTAACCCATTTCCTCTTTTCAGAAAAAGATGAATTTTTAATTTGATTGATTGGTTGGTAAATACCTATCCAACCATATAAAATTAAAAACCCTATTATACAAATTACTAAATACATAATTTCGACATCTGAATATATTAATCATTTAAAAAGGAGTGAATTAATTTTGAACCACCGTTTTCATTTAGCTCCCATTTACACGTCTATAAATGTCACTCATATGCCAGTTATATCAAGTTAGATTATCTTTTTAACCTTTAAAAGTTAATATATGTTTTATTATCCAACTTAATAGATGGTATAAATGTCAATCAATATAAATCAATTCACCCTTTTAATATTTTAGTGCCCGAGGCAGGAATTGAACCTGCATTTGTCAGTATATTTTTAAACCTATATATGATCACTCAAAGTTTATAGATATACGTCATCCAAACACATTCAGACAAATTACGGATGGTTGCGCAACCTATCTCCGTCTGTTCTAAATGTGGTGTCTACCATTTCCACCACTCAGACATAACTTGGCTTTTATTCACTTACCCCTTTACATCAAACCTAACCTGGTTTGCTTAAACGGGTTTACGAAGATACAGGTTTTAATCGTTAATATAACGACTAATATCTTTTTTAGCCTTTTGTCTCTCAGATTTTTTAAATATTCTTTTAATTTTTTTCTTCACTTTATCCTCCCAGAAGAAGCTCCAAAGACCTTTTCCGACTAAATTCATATATGGTTTCATAATTTCTATTTATTATAAATATTTCATAAAGGTAAATAGAGTTTTCCAATTAACCAAGAAAAATGTGAAATATTTTATTATTAATATTCCACATCTATAAATAATTTATTACTTTCATCCTTATACACTGGTATCCGAGTCGTTAGTAAATACGAGTATAAAAGGTTTACTACCTCCTGCTACGTGCACTGGCACTCCTGCGGATTTTATAAAGTCGCATATTGTGTTGAAAATTAAATCTTTCATGTTGAAAATTATTCATTTAAACCATTAATCAATTTAATCATTTTAATAATAACACCATATGCATCTTTGATTTTATTCAATGTTATAAACACTTCACAAGATTTAATTAGTCGATTAAGATTTTTTTTATTATTTTTAGAAAATGGGGATTTATTTACATCAGATTTTACCTTCATAAAAACTGGCAGTAACCAATCCCAACTTATATAGTATTTTACTATACTAAATCTATCTGGATAATACATATTATATGTACCATCAATTGCATGTAACACATTCATGAATTTACATATAATCTTATCAGTTTTGCAGATTTGCAATCTTTTCTTCTGCTGTCCCACAGATAAAAATCTATAGTCTGTAATTAGATCCATATTATTTCTTTTTATATTGATTAAACCATTCTTCTAGCGTTACTTTTTTACCTGCTAACAAATCCTCTGTATGTTTATAAAGAATATCTAAAACTTCCTCTTCACTATACATTCTTTCAGCTTGCCATTTAGCGCCTTCTATAAAACCTTCAGCAGCTTTTTCAAGAGTTTCTTGTTTAAGTTCTAACAAATCTTCTTCCTTAACTTCCTCTTTTTCATTAGGAAACTTTTCATTCCAACAAAGACTACATATACCACTTAAAATGTTTACGTATGCTCTTTTACAGTCACATACTTTTTTGTTTTTTTGTTTAGGTTCTTCTTTTGGAATGATGATTTCATAATAAGAACTGTCTTTATAACCATTACATCTAAGATTATCACAATCTTCTTGACCACAATAATCACATAACATTTGTTTTTCAACTTCAACATACTCACAGCTTGGATTCTTAACAAACCATTCTAAGAATTCATCATTAATTTCTTGAACACCGTCTTCAATGAGTTTAGAATCTGTTGTTAACATGATTTTTATTGCATAAAGGTTGTTATATTTATTGTTAATAACAAATTTATTTTGAGCGTCACATTTTACTATTGAAATTTTACCATAGTAAAATTGTATTGCATAATTCCCATCTTTAATTTCCTCATCAGAAGTGATGTAGACATCTTTCGCAATATATGCGTGGTTATTTATGACCTGGTTTTTAAATAATTCATATTTACCGGTCCAATGTTTTACTAACCTACTAGATTTATCAGCTGATAATAAAAATATATTTTTACTCATCATTATAAGGTTTGCATTAAAACACAATTATCAACCCAAATAGGATCGAAATTAATAGGCCACATGGCCCATCCATTTTCAACTCCATGAGGATTAAGTTTAATTAAAGGCTCATTAGTGCTTTTATCTATCAATTCAAATTTGCGGCTAGCTAATGCCAATTCAAAAATTGTTGGAAATGATCCATCACCTACTCTAACTGCGACACATTGAGAATGTGTTGATCCTGGTATGTTTCTTCTATGTTTACAATTATAACAATTTGGATTATTCATGTATGAAATTATTATGGTTATCAAAGCAATGGTCAAGTTTAGCTAAAACTCTATCTCGAATTATTCTTTGTTCGTATGGTGATTTTATTTCTATATGATCAAATATTTTTGAAATATCATTACGCATACTGTCTTTTATATGTGGACGTATTATTTTCCTCTCCAGTACTTCGTCTTTATTTTGATTGTTGCATCCTCCATTCCGTCTATGTAAAAAATCACATAGTTGTTGCAATTTTGGGTCTGTATATCTTTTGAAAAAATTATCATACTTCCCGTCAGAATATCTAATAATGATGATTCCAAGATATATTATTAATGCAATTGCAACTATAAGATAACATATAAACACTACAAGACACCACTTACATTGGTTCACGTTATGGTGAAATGGACATGTATTATAATGATTAATGCTCCATAATAATAACTTTAAAAATGCAAAAATACATAGTATGTAAAAAGTACGATTGATTAATTTTTTAGTCATGATATTTGTAATTAAAGAAAAAACTGTCCTTTAACATCTGCTCTATTTTTTATTCTAGTTATATGTTTGTGGAATTTATCTGCGGATTGTTTATCGGAATATACACATAATAATGGTTTTAATTTTAAACCGAAGTCAAGCTTAATTACATGTAATTCATCTCCAAGATTATCCTTATATTGTGATTCACTAGTAATTTTTATAATGTATGGAAGTTTAATTAATCTATGTTGTATGCCGTTTTTACTGCATATAATAATATATTTACGATCATCGCAAATACACCATCCTAACACATCATCGATTTCTTCCTCCAAATCTTTACGAGTGGATACCTCTAGTTGTTTAACTACGGATTTTGTAATTTTAGTCTTTTTAAGATATGCGTCCATAAATTTATATTTCTTGTTTTTCCTTTGAACTAGATCTTTTAGCGAATCTAATTCCTACTAGATACATTATTACAAGTTGATGCATTAATGCTACAAACATCGCTATTATACCGGTATGAGCTAGAATTATAACTAATTCGCAAGTTTTAAGCATTACCATATTTATAAGCAATATTATGTAAATTATAACTGCGATAATTTCTAATTTGAATAGCCAATTGCAAAGAATTATTCTTTTTAATTTACGAATATTAATTGACCTATCATCAATACTTTCGGTTAGTTTGATATGTTCATTAAGCCATTCTTCTCTTGGTAATAAATAACTTCGTGGCCACCAGAATGTGACAAATGGAGTAGGTTGTATTGGTTGATTACTTAAAATATAATCATTTAATATTAAGTACTCCTCTTGGTTTATGACATTAGCATATAATAAATTTTGAGCCCATCCTCTCAATCCATATGAGAATAGATGAGTATTTTCTAACATCAGTTTAAGTAAAGTATTGATAGGTCTAGGATCTTTCATTATTTAATATTATATGTGAATTAATCCAATCCAATCGAGGTTGTACTTCTCCTTTAGGCCACCAATACATATCATGACAATTCTCAGGAATATGCATTGAAATATACTTTCTTAATAAGCAATATTCTTCTTCAGTAATTTTATTTTCATAACCTAAACGATATATAGCTTCACACAATCCCGCCGATAAATAACTAGATTTTGATAATACATGTAATATTTCTGAAATACTCCTTATAGGAGTACTTCCTGTTAATATCAAATGATAATCAATCCATTGCAATCGATAATATATCTCACCAGCCGCCCACCAATATCCGGGTTTGTTATATTTAAATATGTGATTGGCAGAAATATAATTCCTTAATATATAATATTCCTTGGATGTGATTTTAACCGATTCTAAATTCAGAGCCCATACGCATAATCCATGCTCAAATAAATCTTGGTTTTTGTGCATTACTTTAAGTAATTGATGTATTGATCTAGGCTTAAATGCATACCAAAATAACATAATAGACTCAATAAATTTTTTCATATTAATCTGATTGTCGTAATTTAAATTTGGTTGTAATGGCTTCGAAATTTTTATTTAACCAGTCCTTTGCAGCTTGAATTGACTCATTTCTTTTAGTCAACACTATCCATTTCCAAGTGCAAGGCTCATTTTCATTTAATTCTGATTCCTCTTTATGAACCATAAATCTTAATTTATATGGAAATTCATCGTCGATGCTACCAACACACTTGCCTTTAATTTTTATATCATGGGTAGAACTTTCAAAACTTTTATATCTTCCGGTTGGTTTAGTTGTTTTAAATGTAAACATATATGGTTGTTTTAATTTCATCATAAAGATAATATATAATGTACCAAATTACCAAGGATTTTTTGATATTTTTTTATTTATTATATATAACCTATTGATTAATAGTTGTTTAATAATAATTTAACCCTTTTCATTTCTTGTTCCTTAAGCTGTGCAGTTAATTTTTCGGCTTTACTTATTTCTTCAAAGACTTGTACTGTACGATTATTAACCATATTTTGAAAATCATCGACCCACTTTCCTTTATGAATCCATCCATATCTTTCAGTCCATCCAGGATGACCTCCAATTACTCCATAAACTTCAACTGCGTTCTTATTAATACAAAGATTTTGTTTACCATTTGGAATAGCTTCTTCATCTTTAGGCAGTATTTGAATGTGAAATGTTTTACCGCGCGCATGGGAGCCGCTTACTATATACATTCGGCCATATTGGCCTGTTTCAAATAATCTTGCAAATTCTCTTGCACCGTCCATATTATTTATTTTTTAATCGTGATCAATAAAATTATCTAAATTAGGTATAGATTTAGTATTAGGGGTAGACCTGTTAATTCACTAATAATTTTTAAACCATTACAAGTTGTACAAATACTACTACTTGAATTGCTAAGTGGTTTAAATACTTTACCTTCGCCATTGTATATTGGACATTTTTGCCACATACTTATTATAATTTAAATCTTTCAACATCGTTTTCAAAAACTGTACTAAGTTGTATATGACTACACAACATACTTATAGCCCGTTCAATTGGTAAGGTTTGGTCATTAGATATTGAAGGGTAAAATGACGCCTTAAATACTTCAAGTAACTGCATATCATACCCAGATTTATCATCCTGAATCTTTAAGTGTATTGTTAATAATACATTAAACATACAAGATAGATAGTCAGAATAATAATCTTCAGCTTCCCAACCATATCTCTCATTGAACATTGGCATTAGGATATCAGTCCAAGAACCCTTATAAGAATATTTATTTTTATAATGCCCTTTAATAAGTTTAATCCATTCAACCTGAGAGCCAGTTAATGGTATTGGCTTTGTAATACCTAACCAACGAAATAGCTTTGCTTTGTAAATTTTAAATTTAATTTTATTCATTTCAAATAAATTTATTTTTAAGTATTTTTGGAGTTTCTCTAAACGAAATTTCCTTAGCACCATAGTGGATAGCTAGATCGCGTTTGGACATATTAACATCAAAATGCTCCTTCCAAGTACCTACATTTTGAATATGTTCTCTACTCAATCCAATATTATCTGCCATTACCATTAATTCTTCGGTTGTATCTGCAATCATATGTGACATTTTTGACATACCATGTTTTGCTTTCGTTTCTATAATATAAAAATTATCTACATATACCATATTAATTAATTTTTGGTTTTAACTTCTTAATATAAAGGTAATCTATCATATCGGATTTAACTTTAGAATTATACATTATTGAAAATGTAACATCACATTGGCACATATCAATAACATTATGAGCTTCTTGTTTATCTATTTGGAAATATATGTGAGCATATGGCTCTCTTCCACCACTAACTCCAACCATAACTATTTCAAATTGTGGCAATATAGTTTTTAAAAATACCTCACATCCAACAGTTTTAAAATCCGTTATTATCGTCTCACCATTTTTATTTATTGTTTCCATAATGCTATTTATTGATAACCTCGTTATTAATATGTTTCACTGATAATTTATGGTATCTATTTGCAAACTCACTATACTTCTCAAACGTAACTTCCTCCATAAGATCTAAGTTAATCTCAACATCTTGTGAACTATTAAAACGAATTTGATTATTGGTGCTGATTTGTAATAACATTACATTTGCCTGGCAGACTGTGGATGATTGCACATATGTTACATGATTAATTCTATACATAGTAGCCATTGAAGGTCGATAAAACTTACCAACGATATTGGGAAATGACTCAATTAATTTTGATTGTTCAATCTCCCTCAATTTAAGTATTTCGTCTTGAAGTACTGCAATTTTTTTATTAATATCCATTATTTTTTAATTTAAATTATTAACAACTAATAGTTTTAGATTCATCCCATCCTAATTGTAAACTAGAAACGGGTGTGGATTGAGCGGTATAATTTGCATAGTTATCCCAATCTCCATTACAATTAAAGACAACAAAAGCTATTGTTTTATCGTCATTAATGGATTTTAAGATTCCATTCTCCACCTTAGAACCATTTGGGGATGTATAATGTACCTTACTACCAATTAAAATATTTGTATCCATCATACTAATATAGTTTAAATTTTTATTACAAATTTTACATTGATCATTAAAAATAAGATCATTACTAATTATACCTAGGTATTTACAACCAACATAATTTTCATCAATGCGTTTAAAGTATGGACATATAACATATATCTCTTCAATCCATGTATAACAATATAATCCCTCCGGAATAACGTTTATAGGATACTTATATCCTAAGAATCTACGTATTATACTATAGTATATACTTAGAAGATTTTTAAGTTTTTTGAACATTTGAAATATTTGCAATTATATTAATTTTAATGTCGCTCCTGTTTCCCACGGTTCAAACCAGCATTTGCAAACTTGGCTTTTAATCGTTCATATGTTTCTAACTCCTGTTGTTCAAGATCTAGTAGTCTTTGAATGTCAGTAGTTTCCATCTCCTCCTTAGTTCTTAATAATCGGTCTTGTTTATTATTTAAAATAACATTTTTAAGCTGAATATCGTCTAATGATAACCATTCAATAGGAAATGAGAAAGTATACACTTCTAGATCTCCAGAAATACCATAATCACATGTACAATAAACCAACTGGTCTTCAAATGAGATATCGTTAATACCATGCATAATATTATACATGTCAGAATCATTGGCTTGAAGTATTTTAACTTTATCCTTAACTAGGTTATTTAGTTTGGTATAATTTTCGATAATAAGATTGATAGACTCAATAGTCATGATTTTATATTTTTTTGTAATTTAATTTGTTTTTCAATCCATTCTAACCGTGGCTCAATTCCAGTTTAGACCTTACCATATAATACATTAATTTGTTTGTTTAGTAATTTAATATGATGGTCCAGCCATTTCTTTCTTGGTTCTATTTCATATGCTTTCCACCAATAGCCCCCATCTAAACTTTGCAAAGGTTTATTAGCATGCATATAGGCTGATATAGCGTTGAAGTGTGATCTACGAATATATTGATGGTTTGCAAAGTTAACCCACCATCCACATAAACCTCCCGTAAATAGAAATTCCTTACTCAGCATTAATTTGAAACTATTTCGAATAAGTGTTTTATGGTAGATATTTTTAACCGCATTTCGATTATAAGAAGGTAAAATACTAATATGGTACTCTATCCATTTAATACGTGGAGTAATATTATATGGTTTCCATGAAAAGTAAACGTATCTTACAGGTGGGAGATATCTATGTATATAATCTAATAGTATATCTTTTTCATCCTCCAATATTATATCATTATAATACAGACTATTTGCCCAATCGCATAATCCATCAGAGAATAAATGTTGATTTTTTAATAATAACTTTAAAAGAGTTTTAGTACTACGCATTTGTATAACTTTTATATTCTATATATGCTTCTTTTGCAATTTGTTTTTCAATCCAATCAAATCGAGATAGGGCATCATGCTTAGGCCAACAATATGTAAATTTATCTCGAGGCGGTAAGTTAAAAGTCATATACGAATGTAGAATCCTAAATTCATACATATTAATGATTCCTTTAAGATGCATATAATTTTTTACTCCACATAAGCCACCACCTCCGCGGTGATCCCTATATGCTAGCTTTGTTTGTTCTAGCAAGAGATTTAGTAGTGTTAAAATTGATCTACTTTTCATCCGTTAATGGTTTAATGACTGATTCAAATAATAAATTTAATTTACAATCCAACTTATCTTGCGCGCAGGCTGAATTAAAAGGGGATATTTTGAAGACTGGATATCCAATTGATGTGCCTATTAGTTTGCCAGAATTAGGAGCATTATTACTAATATAATCAATTATCAATTGCCTCGAATATAGATTAGGTATATTCGCAATATGCAATTCAACAGTTTCACCTATAGGACATACCGTTTGAAAGAAAGCGAGTACTATAATAGATTCATACACCATATCAGACCATTTGTCGAAATTAGCGACTGACTCTAATTTAACTAATTGATTATTAATCCATTCTATTCTATGTTCAATTTCACATGGAGTCCACCAAAAAACTAGACTATGTCCTAGATGATATTTAAAAGATGGACGAGGCGAATTGGCAATATAATATTTTAACATAATAGATTCCTCGCGGGATATTATTCTGTTCTTGCACAGGTCATATATCCATCCACATAATCCAATGTTGAATGTATCCTGGTTATTTAATACTACCTGAAATAATTCCTTTAAATTTCGCATATATTAAGTTTTAATTTGATTTTCTAATAATTTAATTTGCTTATTTAACCATTCAATTCTTGGTTCCTTTTGTCCTATAGGCCATATATAAGAACCTTCATACCCTGGAAATATATCAAATAAATAGTTTTGAAATGCCTTCTGTTCCTTTGTAGTAATTTTTTCTTGCCAGTCCATCATCATACTGAGTCCACATAGACCAATCTGGCTATGCAATAAATGTATATTCTCTAAGAGAATTTTAAGTATTTCCAAATTTGATCTACATGTGTTGGTATGTGGTATATGTTTTGGGGTGTGTGTGTGCTTTAAAAGTTTATATAATTCCACTTCTAATTCATCACTAAGTTGTGACAACCGGTTGCCACATTCTGCTCGATCATTTAAATTATTAAGATGGTGTTTATCTATTAGTTTTCTTAAAGCCAGATAAGTCTTTTCAGGCATTATGCCAAAAGTGACGGTTTTCGCGTTATGGTCATATGTTGGTCTTAATCTATCAAGCCAATGAGAAATGGTTGACTTAAATAAACTATAATGCTCAAACATAAGCCCAATTCCATGCATTAATGTTATTATTTGAGAAATCCGAGTATTATTATAATGGGCATTTTCTAACAATTTAATATGTTTATCAATCCACTTTAATCTAAAATTAATATTACCAGGACTCCAATAATATCCTGGAGCATATGTATCAATAAAACGATATTTAGGCCTATTAATAAACAAATACCTTTTTAATAATAACGCCTCCTGATCTGTTATTCGGAATAATTTATTGACAGATTCTATCCATTTACACATTCCACTGTCAAATAAATGTTGATTTTTCTTAAGAACTTTTAGTAGAGTTTTAACACTTCGCATATTATGATTGATTTTTTTCTAAAATTTTAATATGTAGATTTAGCCATCTTATTCTTGGTTCCTTTTCTCCTTTTGGCCACCAATAACCATTCTGGATTGACCGATTAGCAAATAAATAATCATCTAATATAAACCATTCAGCTGTTGTAATAAAGCTATGGATTCTCAGATTCTCTATAAGATGACATAGACCTAACTCAAGTTGATCAATATTATCTAGGACGAGCTTTAAAAGATTTAAAATTGATCTACTTTCCATCTTCTGGCGATTTTATAATTTCTTGCTTAGTCCGTGTTAGTTTACGGTTAACTTCAATTTGTTTCTCCAACCATTGTATTCTAGGTTCCTTTTCTCCTTTAGGCCACCAAAAATCATCATACTCAAACTCGATTGGCGTAATTTTTATTAAGTACTGCCTAAGTATTTGAAGTTCCTTGTCGGTTATATAGTTTCTTACACGTAGCTTTAAAATGAGGTGACACAATCCTCTTTCTAACATATCAATATTTGATAGTAGTAACTTAAGCAATTCTAATAATGATCTTGTATTTTGCATATTATATGGTTTTTAAATTATATCACGCATTCTGCAATTATCTTGCATATATTCCCTAATTGTTTTACCACTTTCAGTTAGTCTGTTACCATAATCATCCGCATATTGTTGATTTGTATATTCAGGGATAATATCACTTACAATATCTCCAAAGCAAATATCGTGTCTAGTTTTACTAAAGGACGCATGTTTGGAATCTGGGTTAACTATTATATAATATCCTTCTCCTACTATATAATCATTTAATCCAGCTGGCATAACTTCCGCGGTAAAAAGTTTACCAGTTCTTGCATCGAATTGTGTGGTTGGAACGGTTACTTTATTCATATATGGTTGTTTTAATTATGCCATAAAGGTAAATAGAGTTTTTGTATTTTCAAAGAAAATCTTGAATTATTTTTAGAAAAAAATTTGGTTAGATGTAACCCATTAATAATCAATTAAATATAAACCGGGTTAAAAGGGAAGGGTTTTAAAGTAAAGTATTGGTTACAGTTTCGAAAAGGCTTTTAAAAGTTACAACCCTCGAAAAGGCTTTAATATTAAAGTATCGAGGAGGGAAGGCTTTAATATGCATATATAATGGCGAGGTGTTTAAAGTGCCGCTCGTGAAAAGGCTTTAATAGGTGAAAAAATTGACCTTATATAAAAATGGATTAAGCGCCTTTAAAAAAAAATAACCCATCCTATATAAATTAAGTAATATCTATACCCACCCTATATTAATACGGTAATTCGTAGACCCACCCTATATATCTAGCTAATCTTAAGACCCACCCTATATTACTCTATATCCTTAGTTAGGCCAGTAGGTCTATTATACCACATATATTATATATACTTTACTAAGATCTATTGATATAGGCATTGTAATTAATTCATATACCTATTTAAACTGTACAGTAAGTAAAGCAGCTAAGTAAGTAAACATATCTTTAAATTCATCGCGATATAAAAATCTAGCTACCTTATCGTATTCATCCTGGTACTTCTTATACATGCTGGAATTAGATAGTAATGAGAACTTAACATTAGCAATAACGTCACATAGTTTAACAAAGGTAGCTATTCTATTTTTAGATAGTTCCTCGTAAAACTTTTCACTTAATCTTTCTGGTCGTTCTTTACCTTTCTCTTCTGTACAAGCATATATGATATCAGCTAACTCTGTTCCAAATTTATCTTTAATATCATTGTAGGTTACTCTTGCATCTTCTATACTGTCATGACCATATGCTCCTTTAATTGCCATTCGGTAATCCTCTTCAGTTAGTAAGTACTTAAAGTAATTTACCTGCTTAGCTACCATATCTAAATGGAATGAGTATGGCAATGTCTTATTGTACTTTTGATTGCACTCATGATCATGTAGTCTTTTAAAGTGCTCGATTGTCGCTTCGACTGTTGGTATAGTCTTAGGTGTATGCATTGATTCGTATGCCATATAACTAAAATTTAATTTGTTTATTGTTGGTTAGATCATTTAAAATGAAATTGAGTTTAATTATACTAGTACTAGTAGGATCCTCACTATCAATATGATCTAATTTAAAGTCAATATGTTTGTTAGTACGTATCGTAGTTATATTGTTAATACGTTCGCTAGACAAACATTTAAATGTTAATCCAGTAGCATAAGATTCACTCCAGGATCCATGTACAGTAGTACTATTCTGTACTGGCTCGCGCATTACTTCAATTGAGGGAGTATCCACAATTTGTAGTCCATAACTAGCTAGTATATTATGGGCATTAATAATCGCAGCATTTAATCTCGTAACATCGATGTGGTAATAATTTATATAATTCATATTACTTTGTTTCTTCTAATAATTTAATTTGATTTTCTAACCATTCTTTTCTAGGTTGAATTTCTCCTTTAGGCCACCAAAAAGTATTATATTCGACATCTGCAGGCTCATTATTGTCTATATAACCTATAAGAATTAGATATTCGCGAAAGGTAATATGATTTAAATCAAATAATATGTTTATATGATTACATAAGCCAGTTTTTAGAGTACTGATATTATCTAATGCCACTTTAAGTAATTCAACTATAGATCTTTCCATTTTAAAACATTTTAATCTGTTTATTTAACCACTTAAGTCTAGGCGCTTGAGCTCCTCTAGGCCAACAATAGTATGTATTCCGACTACATTTATTATCAGGTAAATTACTATTTAAAAAATCTTCAAGAACTAACATTTCATTTTGTGATATTGTATTTTGTCTCCAAAGCGTATCTACTAAGCTACATAATCCAAACGCACCAATCAAATGTATATTATCTCTCATGATGATTAGTAATTGCAATGAAGATCTATTTCCCATCATTTTCTTGTAATTTTGATATCTGTGCAGTAAGCCATTCTCTTCTAGGTTTAACTTCGAACATTGGCCACCAGTACTTATCTATGTCAGCGCCTTCTGGTATATTATCTCCCATATAGATACTAAGCATATCAAGCTCATCGGTATTAATATAGTCATCTAGATACAACTCATCTATAAGACTACATAACCCTCCAATACTAATAGACTCAACTGAGTTAACGTTATCTAGTACTATTTTAAGTAATTCAATTATTGATCTATTATTCTCCATTTTCCAATAATTCAATCTGTTTAATTAACCAATTCTTTCTAGGAGTAATCATTCCTCTATCCCACCAATATGAATATTGTTGAAATCCGCTAGGACGTTGAGATTCAATATATTGTTGTATACGGATAGCTTCCTCCACATTAATAACACCATTATCATATAATTGCTTAGCTAAACCGCATAATCCAGATGTTAAAATATCTATATTACTTAACATTATTTTAAGCAATTCCAAAGTTGATCTATTATTCATACTGATTGTTTTTCTAATATTTGAATTTGCTTATTTATCCAATCCAATCGAGGTTCTTTTTCACCTTTAGGCCAGCAATAGTATGTGTCATATTTCATATCATCATTAGGTAAATTACAGCTCAGGAAATATCTTAGGATTTTCACTTTTTCCTTGGTTAATATATTATTCCTTAATAACATACCAGTTAAAAAACACAGTCCAAAGGTATCCATTAAATGAATATTATCTCTCATGATAGCTAGTAATTTCGATATTGATCTGTTATTTGACATATATTAGGTTTTAATTATGCCATAAAGGTAAATACTATTTCTGAGATTACCAAGAAAAATTTAAAATATTTTTTAAGAAAAATTTGGTTAGGTGTAACTACTTGATTTATAATGA
>ERZ869921.94-NODE-94-length-50039-cov-24.114877_pt1 | contig 50039 bp, 75 predicted proteins | sample MGYA00579310_ERZ869921 | MGnify/ENA primary metagenome ERZ869921 (study PRJEB32216, sample SAMN09231816) | wastewater metagenome | place: USA: Maryland | collected 2016-06-21 | study: EMG produced TPA metagenomics assembly of the PRJNA472060 data set (Reclaimed...
GCTCTTGCCGTGGTCTCGCGGAAGAAGAGCAAGCTGGTGGGTCTTGGCATCTTGCCGTGTCCACCAACCAATCAGTTCTTTATGAACGTCTCCAAGCACACGGTGAGGATGAACGAGATTGATAAAGAAAACAAGATCAAGCTCAGCCAGTTCTTTGATGTGTTGGACTTTGGCATCTAATTTCACTATACGGTCCTAGAGAGTTTTACTTTAACTTCACCTGCGCCAACGGCAGTAGTATCAGAGAACACTGCATTACGTGTAATTGCAATACCAAGTCCAAGTGCAAAACGAAATCCATGGAAACCCATAGGTAGCGCATACACACCGGGGACACCAGCAGCAGCCGGAGGAATGGGGATAATCATTTCAGGTACGTCTGTACCAACAGTAGGGGCCGTGGCCTTGTTGTACAGCTTGACGTACGCGTATGATGCACCTTCGTTCGTTGCGTAGAAAGCAGACAGACCACTTGTGCCTGTAAGGATAAGTGCACCGTTAGTAGTAGCAGCCGAGTTAACAAAATATGGGGTGGCTGGAACTACAGGATTGACAGTACCTGCCGTGACAGTTGCAGTAACAGTACCAGATACAGCTTGTGTTGCCGAAGCCTGTGCAGCAGGAATTGGTTCAGTAGCATATGTACCACGTTGGAATTTCCATGTAGCGGTGCCAGATGTATGGGCCGTTGCGCGTACACGTATAAAGGAAAGACCGTTAACTGATGCTTCCCACGCATAGGCAGGAGTGGCAGCCAAAACACCTGTAGTCAGTTCGATAGTATTAGCGTTTGACCGAACAAGTTGAATGGCAAACCATGTACCATCTGTACCAGTAGTTGAGTCTATTGAACCTTCAAATGTTACGTTGTGTCCAACAAGAGAGGCAGCCGTCATATGCAACATAACGTTTGAAGCACGAGAGACATCACAATAGACTGTCTGTGCGTTCGCTGTGATGTTACCAGTTACCAATGGGTAAGAGGCGCTCTTGGCAGAAACTTTTAATCGGCCTTCTTCATCAATCTTCAGAAGAGTATAGTCACCATCTGTATCAGTAGACGTAGTATCTGCTGATTGACGCATGGCCAGAAGTGGCAAACCTTTGTCACCACTAGCAGCAGCAGAATCTTCGGCCTTGTAAGCAGCTAAAATGGCAGCAAGTGTTACTTCAGTCGCACCAGTACCTCCACCACCAGAGACATTAATAGAACGATCACCCACAAGAACTTGTCTTGCGAGTTCATCAAGACTCTGTGTGTAATCGTCTGCCATTAACCTACAACCGCCTTCAGTTTAGCTAGCTTCTCTTCGTATTCGGCCTTAACGGCAGCTACTTTCTCACGAGCCTTAACTAACTTATCCTTCTCATCCAGAAGCAATGCCTCTGTAGTGGCAAGGGAAGCCCGCTGAGAGGCTTGAGCAGCTAGTTCGGTACTCAGGGACTCACGAAGCTTGCTTGCCTCTTGGTAGCCGGCCTGTGCCTTTGCAGCCATGTTAATCATCTCTACCTTAGCGGCTTCCAGATCAACCTTGTCTTTTGCTAGAGCAGCCTTCTCGTTCTCAAGCTGGTTACGATCAAACTGTAGTTCGACAACACGCTTCTCGTTTGCCTTGAAGGATGCATCAGATTCACTCTTGATGTCTTGGTACTTCTGTAGGTCTGCAAGTAGTGTCTTGTCAGTCATGGCCTTGGCAAGTTCCAAGAATGCCGGGATGTATTCGTCTCTCATTGTTACTTACCTTTTTTAAGTCTTTGTGGCTTGATTGTTCTAGAGAACCCCCTCTGTGGGGAAGCGCCTAGGTCACTGATTCGACCACGTGGGTTGTTGTTACCTGCAAAATTAGACCGTTCGATGATTGTATCTATTGGGTCAGACTTAGCTTTCGCAATTGGTGTATGGTCTAGGAGCTTCTTGTTCAGCTCCACATTGTACATGTCCGAACGTTTCTGCCCGGCTTCTACGATAGCCTTCTCGGCAGGGTCAGTGAAGACATTGCGCTTAGGGCCACGTAGGTCAATGACGTTAGTTGATTGTCGAGAACCCTTTTTCACTCTTGCTCTCCTTGGGAGCCGCCTCTTGGGCGATTCTTGTAATCCTTGATGTTGACAATCCCACCAAGAGGTGGCCCTCCATGGGCGATCATACGGTCGAAGTCATCCTTGAAGTCTTCTTTGTCTTTGAGGAGCAACTCGGCTTCCTTCTTGACACTGTCCTTTGTGGGTCTACCTTTACGTCCGGTAGTGGATGCCCAGCCTTTTTCGAGGAGGTACTTGTTCGCTTGAAAGGAGTCTCTGGTATCCCCTGTGGCCAGTTCCTTGATGGAATTGAGACTACGGGCCATTAGCTTGACAGCAAGCTCTTCGCGCATGGCGGTAACGTATTCTTTGAGGGAAGTGCTATTGGCAATCTTTTGCCAGTGTCCCCAGTTGTCGAAGTACTTATTTGCAAAGAGGTACTCGGAGGGGTCCTCAGTGGCGACATAAAGATTGTGAATTGAAGGTAATGTCCTTCCATCGACACCCTCACCTACGGTTCGTCCCTCAGGGGAGATCTTAATATCATAGTCTTTCAAAGTGTACAGAGACAATTCATGGCCTTCTGTATTCAACTCATAAAAGATTTGCCTAATGTAGTGTTGGCCATTGGCGGCCTTAAATGGATTTGACGACAAAAGAATTATCCTTATTCTAATAGAATCCTATAAGAATCCTTATTGTATCTTATTAAATTAGGAATCTTAAAGAATCCTTATTGTATCTTATTAAACAAGGAATCTATAAGAATCCTTATTGTATCTTATTAAATTAGGAATCTTAAAGAATCCTATAAGAATATTCTAATAGATTATTCTCTATGTCTATACCTTATTGTACCATGTACAAAAGTTATTGTCAACAAGAAAATGCATAATTGTAGATATTTGTATATCTTTTCGTATATTCGGGCGGTTCTGGTAATTGTCAAGGGCCTTTCTTGGTTTCTCTGGATTTTCTGTTAGTAAAATTCTTCACGTAATTCCCTTCCCCGCCCTACCCCCCCGGCCCCCCTTGGTACCCCTACACTTACATAAGCCCCAGCTAAATTAATACATACATATATACGCGGGGATTAATACATTAGGCTCTAATCACTACCAATCTAGTAGTCTTTAATCGTTTCGGCTCCGTAATGGTTTGGGAAAGGTAGCACGTCTCCATACCCTAAGCCACTGATATATTAGAACATACTAACAGACACAGTCAACCGACAATATAGGAATACAATCCTAATAATCAGCCTATTCATTAGCATATACTTATATAAACCCTAGCATCTCATTCGGCCATAGAAGCCCGTAGACGAGCACTAAATCAGCCTTATGCATTTCACCTAGAATTGCCGCGCTCACTCTGGCAAGGCTATGTGACCGCTAGCTATAGAATGTAATTCTAGTGTTATTCATACATTCGGTTGAATAACTAGTGTGGCAAGTAACGTCTAAGTATAGTGTCAAGTATAACTACAGTATTGTTTGCTATAGTTATCTATTGTTTGTCGCGTCTAAGTAACGTGCAAGTATCACTCAAATAGGGAATGATATATGTCTCAAATCTATAGTGTTATTACTTCCTTTTGTCGTGCCATATGCAATCATGCGAATATGATAGGGCTGTTTGTTTGCCCTGTAATTGCCATATTGTGGTGCATATAAGCTACAGTGGCAATCAAGCCCTAGAAGGAATATGAGCAATGTCTAATGGAATAGCTACAGCAATGCACAAGGAAGTTAAGAGAGTTAAGACACTACAAGACTACAATCGTGCCGTCGGTCACGCTCAAGCGGTTCAGCAACTATCAGAACACAATCCAGTTACCATTGATTGCGGCACATGGTTAAGCCACAGCCGAACATGGCTAGATGCTAACGGCTGGAATATCACCTTAAACGGATTAGACGCCGTTATATTTTCAACCAATACTAAGGGGGAGTGACATGTCTATTAGTGCCGAAACACAAATCCGTTTGACAATCCCTAGCGAGGGGAAATTTTCGTACCATGTCTGGAAAGGTGGTTACTCTGGCTTCACAAGCATGATTGTAAAGGCCGACAATGCCCTACAGGCGCGGGAAAGGTACTCCGAGTATTATGGTGGTCTTAACGATATCACCCGCGTTAGAACCATACGCCTGCGTCAACACGAGGTATTAGGTGTAATGATTGGTATGGTTGACTATTGTGGATAGACGCTAGCCTTACAGAATTGCCTAAAGAGCCCATTTCGATGGGCTTTTCTTTTGCCGTATGAATGACAGTGTATAAGGACAAGTGATAGGTCGTCATGACCGCCTTAATTCTGCCACAATTAGGGTGCTTTAGTGAGGTCCGGCTTGCCTATGGTTTGCCGGTCCGGTCCCTTTGGGATTGTGAATATAGCCTCTCCCCTAGGGCATCCAAGGCACGGTCGCGAATGGCCCCACATGCACTGATTGGAAATTAAGGGTAGCAAGGGACTGGACAGACCAGACCAATGCGATAGCGGAATATAAGTAGTGTCTAAATTAGTAACTACTAATGGATATCCCGCTATTGCTACCTTGTAAACGGTTTAAACCCGTCAAGTATGCATAGGACTATGGTCCGAAGCTATGTGTGACAATTGGAGCGCAAGTTACAATCTTGCAGGGTCCTAAAATTACGTTCCCTAAATCACGTCTATTGCTCAACCCCATGTCATTGAATGACAAAACAATGTAGTGGCATTAATCCCTGCTAGAAACAACGGCCTAACGGTAAAGCGGATGCACCTAATCGAAAATGGTTAGATAGATAAGTTACTAACTGTAAGGTTTGCCAGTCTAGTTTAGATTATGTTAGAGCGTGGCAATGGTAGTGATTAATCGTTAGGGATGCAAAACAGCTTAATCCAGTGGTTAGATTTGAGTGGTGAATAAGTAATCCGTCTGGCTACTGGATTTTGAAGTCTTGCAAGACTTCCCCACAATGGGAAACAGATCAACAAGTGATAGGAACCTACAGCATGGCTAAGAAATCAACCAAACTGGTAATCATTACGGACGCCGGTGAATTGAGTGCATTCGGCGCAAAGATTATCAAGGCAATCAATAACACTGATGCATTCATTCAGCGTTACTTGTGTTCGGAGATTGCCCACATTGAATTGCATCGCAATCCAACACGCTTGAATCAATTCTTTGAAGGTCTCAAAAAGACTGGCGCAAGGTCCCATGCAATGCACCAATTCATTCAGTGCTACGCTAACGTGACATGGAAGGACGGCGAAGCAAAGAAGGAAACTAAAGCCGGTTACGTTATGAATGCACCACGCAACAAAGCAATTGGTGACAAGATGCTTGCCACGGCCATTGCTACCAAGTGGACAGACAAAAAGCCAGAAGGCAAGGTCCGGCAATTCGATCTTGACACAAGTCTTGAAACACTTTTGACCAATGCTTTCAAAGCCGGTTACACGACGGACGAAATTCTTGAGCATGTTTCCCGCGTCGAAACCAAGGCAAAGGAAGCTGCTGCAACGGCGCTGGCAAAGGCGGCAAAGGAAGCTGCTGCAACAAAGCCTGAAGCGGTTTTGATCAAAGCAAAGAACGCGCCAAAGGTAAAGAAAGGTGCAATTGCAGCCTAACAAACAGCAACGTCTAGCCTAGATTAAAGGGGTATCATCGAAAGGTGTTACCCTTTTTTCATATGCTAGAAAGTGTATGGCCTTGCGTGAGGCATTCACGCGTTTGAATGTGTCGGCCCTTCGGGGCTGGCAATTCATGATAGGAAAGATTTATCAAATGGCCCAGCGTCTCAACTATGTGGTTCTGTCTGTCTATGGTCCCTATTCGTGGGGAAAAAAGAAAGGGCATGTAAACCCGAAAAGCCGTGTGGACATTCGCCTTTATACAGAAGGTCGCACTGTCAAGGAAACGATTTCCGATTTCCAGAAAGACATTGGCAAGGAAACCATTTACAAGATTGAAAAGGTTGTCCAAGAGGACCGCCCCATGGCGAAGGTAGCATGACATGGCAAAGATTCACTTTCCAATACGGACTAATGAAAACTACGTGCGGGATTTCATATCTGAACTTCTGCACGAACATCTTCAGGGTATCTCTGCCTTGGACGAGAAGACTTTCATACTGAAAGAGACAGATGAAATTCTGGAAATAAAGATGTGTGGTTCACTTGGTGGACAGACATTTTGGGTGCGTGTGGTTGAACCCGGTATCGGTGGAGACATGTGATGAAGTACAAGATTGAAAAGGTTGTCCAAGAGGACCGCCTCATGGCGAAGGTGGCATGACCATGAGAATGAGTGTAGATCAAGGAGAACCTTTAGGTTTTGTTTGCCAAAATCCTCTGAAAAAGGTGATTGAGCAAATACCCTATGAAATGGTGGTGAGAAAAATACTTGACAACCAAGCTATTTTCAACGTTGCTATTAATGATGTTGAACTTTCAAATACAGAGTTGAAAGATTTAATTCGCGAAGTATACGAAATGTCAAGGAATTCAATAAGTATTGTAAAAGGGTAAATAGACCATGAAATCCAAGATTGCCAAAAAAGTACCAGACGAAACACGTTTTCCTCACTTGCGGGCAGACGAAGATGACGAGTTCGGTTATGTCTACATTTTCTTTTCTGAGAATGTGAGTTTCAACTTGACTTGCAGTGACATGGCTGTTCGCTCGTCCACGTTTGCAAACACGACGTATTTCACTGGCTCTCTGACATTGGAGAATAACTGACATGTATCAATTCGTCGAATTGTTCTTCAGTGACGCAGTGTTTTTCATCTTCGTCATTCTTTTCTTTCTCGCACTAATCCCTGCACTCATCCAACTCTGGAAGGTATTTAACAATGATCACTCGTAAAGAACGTATTGCCAACGCAAAGGCACGTCTGGCTATCCTCGATGGCATCCTCAATGCAGATGTCAATGTCGATGGACTCGCCCAAGAGGGCCGCCCCAAGGCGATGATGCACGGATGGACAAAAGAAACGGCTGTCGCATGGCAGCAGAAACGCAACATTGAGAATTACCTCAAGCGCAACGGGGCTGCGTGATGGCCGGCCTTGTGTTTGTTGTGGTATTTTCACTACTTGCTTTGTGGTTATCCACGTTAGATGACCCACGTTAAATGATAGGATAAGATTATGACAATCATCATTGCTGTCGTTGCAGGGTTCATCGTAACTGGTGGACCCCTTTTGCTTATGGTCAAGCACCAGAATGAACGCCTTGCAAAAGAGCGTATGGACTGGCGCATCAGGAGATATGTCAAGTGAGGACATTCAACAAAGGTGAAAAAGTCAAGTGTGTGGATAATGCTTTCGGTGAATTGAGTATCACTATTGGCAAAGTGTACACACTGATTAAACCTTATACGGGGCACCCATTTAGTTATCTATGGGTGTTAAATGACTTTGGTACAGAGATGGGCTACTACCCAAAAAGGTTTAAGGAAGCAGACCACAAGGAATTCACTGACGAAGAGTATGAATCGCTGTTAGTGTAGGAGAAAAGCGATGATTCACCAAGGGGTGGCCCTCAAGGGCGAAAAGATTCTTCAAGAGCGTTTTGATACTGCAAAGAAGATGTGGTTTTATTACGGTATCAAGAAACATGATATGGACGGTCGGTTTGTAGCCAATGGGGAATATCTCTGTTGGGTAGACTACTTCTATGAGAAGAAAGTCAAGCAAGATTTCAGGGGGCAATATGTCATCACGCCCGGTTAAAGAGTGGAAAAAGGGGGACAAAGTACGGTGTGTAAAACCAATTAATGGGTTGCTAACTCAAACTAAGATTTACACCCTTCTGTTGGATGCTTACTTTGATAATTTTGAACCGCAGTGGTATGTTAGATTAAAAACTGACGTTGAATCAGTACTAAATTTATATGCATCCCGCTTTGTTCTTATTGAGAGCCACAAAGAATTCACAGATGAGGAATATGAGTCCCTCCTTATTTGAGAGGGTCCGAAGGACAAGGAGTTACTAGTATGACAACTTACAAGACACACAGAATTATTCCTGCCAGTGAGCGCATTGGTGGACTGTACAGTCGAGACAAGTGGACATTCATGGTCATTACACCAACTGGTGAATTGGAACCTGATGAACTTGTTTCTGGAAAAGCGTATGCGACACCAGCAAAGGCTATTGAGGCCATGATCAGTGTTGTGTGCGATCGAAATGAGGTAGGCTATGTCTAACAACGTAGTCACACATTTCGGTCAATTGCGGGAAGGTATAAAATTAGTTCATCGCCCGAATAAGAAAAACACAATCAAGGTCACTAATTTGTGTGACGCAAGTAATCGCCATTTTACAGCAAATTGGGTGTGGTTTGGCGAGTACAAAAAAATGAACAATCCCGGCCAGAATGGTTCATTCTACTACCCAGATTGGGAAATCATCTATGACCATAAAGAATTCACAGATGAAGAATACGAGTCACTCCTTGTTTGAAGTGGCTCTCAAGAGCAAAGGACTATTAGTATGACAAAACTGACGAAAGAAGAAATCAAGAAAATCTCTGACAAGGTAAACAGTGTGAACTTGTACGAGAATTGCCACGACCGTACTGGTGAAATTTACTACAACGGCAGTTCAATTACTGTTCAAGCCCGTCCTTGTCAGGCATATGTAAGCAGCTACAGCAAGCCTCGTGTTATTGGTACAGCCATCACGAAATACTATTCGAATGGATCAAATCCGGCCCAACATGTCGAAGGTAAGCAGGAGTTTTTGCATTTCATCCTTGGCCTTGACAAAGAGCCGTCACCATACCAGAAGTTGATTAACTATCTTGGTGATCGGCTTCACATTGTGTACAAGGATGGTGACAAGAATACAATCATTGGATACTATGTCGAAGACCCATCCGATATCAATCACAAGTTCATTGTCAATTTCCTGAAAGCCAATCGTACTGTGACTGAACATGCAGATCGTATGCCCTTGTGGATGCAACTCAAGGACTTCGGCAACAAGTCTTTGGCTTACATGCTCATGTATTATTTCACCGGTAAGGGTGAACATGCTGGTCAGACAAGCCATTCTCCTGTTGAAAGTTCAGTTATTGGTGCTGAATGTAACCTTAAGAACTTCGCGCAACCCCTTGAAAACAATTGGAATTTGACCTATGACCCCGGCAAGCAGAGCTATACGGGTGAGAACAAACACTGCTGGGGTTTCGGCAAGTTCAATCCGTTGAAGCACATTCGTTCGGCTGATTACAAAGATGTCAAGACATTCTTCTGGTCGAAGTACAATGTCACTACCCCCAAGCGTATGGACATTGCATCCTTCAAGAAGTTTATTGAAGATGTCAATAAGGGTCTGTACAATGAGTACATGTGACGATGGACTACGGATAGGTAGAAAATTTAAATTCATACCGGGTACTGATGGTGCTCGTTCTTACCCAAGCACTTACCGAATATGCCGAATAGAGAGACACCTTACAGACCATTTAAAGGATTCAATCTTTTGGGAACCAATAAATGGAGACCCATATGGTCGTGCACACAATTGGCGTGGCTCATATATCGGCGCATTCCATGGAAAAGAATGGGTAGTCCAATTTGTGGATGTCCACAAGGAATTCACTGACGAAGAATACGAAAGGCTACTCGTATGAGTGACAACATTAGAGTTGGTAGTAAATTCCAGTTCTTTCCCGGCACATCTGCCCACCGTCAATTCCCTTACACGTATTACATTTCAAAAATAGTAATGCGTCATGGAGATGTACGTTCTATTGACGAAATTCATTGGAAATGTACAGAACCGCGTGAACACTTCAAGCACCGTGGTGATGAAGATGGTGACATAGCCTATACAGGAGGTGGTATGAACTACCGAAGGACATTTGAAAGTAAGGGTGGGTCTTGGTCCGTCTGCTTTCTACAAGATAACAGGAAAGAATTCACTGATGAAGAATATGAATCCCTCCTCGTTTGAGAAGGCCCTCTTGGGCGAAGGTCTATTGGTATGAATAAACACATTAAAGTATGGGTGCAAGCCCCAACACTTGGCGTCCACCACATCTTCCGTGACAAGGGTTTTGACGTTGCATGGGAAGACATTGGCTGGGAGAAACATGACCCCGACCTACTTGTATTCTGTGGTGGGGCCGACATTTCACCAGAACTATACGGTCAACGTAATGTCCGATCAGGTACTAACGTTGCTCGTGACAAGCGTGAAATTGAATTGTGGGAATATGGTATGTCAAAGGGCATTCCCATGCTTGGTATTTGTCGTGGAGGGCAGCTATTGAATGTACTCAATGGTGGTTCCATGTGGCAGGATGCCTCTATTCATGCTCGTGGTGTTACCCATGACATCATTGACACTCGCACTGGTAATGTCCACCAGACTAACAGTCACCATCACCAGATCATGCGAGCTGGCAAGAGTGCTGAACTCATCGCCATTCACGAAATGCTACCCATTGACCGCAAAACAGATGATAGGGGCACATTCGGGTATGAGGATTTGACTGCCGGTGAACGTCATAACCACGAAGTCTTGTTTTATCCAGAGACTAACTCACTGTGTTTCCAAGGTCATCCTGAGTTTGGAACCATGCCAGCAGAAGGTGGTAAATACTTCTGGTCGCTAGTAAAGGAGAAGTTTGAATGTGTGGTCTAGTCGGTGTTGCCGGTGACATTACTGTCAAGGAAAAACAAATCTTCACCACACTCCTATTCCTGAATGTCTTTCGAGGGCAGGATGGTTGTGGTATCTTCACAACATGGAAGAACCTCAAAGGACAACCGATGTATCTTGTCGAGCGTTCGACAGAAAGATCAAGTGAGTTTGTCTTTCATAACGACTACAAGAGCCAGGTTAGCCAAGGCGACGTTAAGGTCCTTATGGGCCATAGCCGCGCCGCCACTGTGGGTAAAGTCTCTGTGGAGAATAATCACCCGTTTGAATGTGGCAGTAAGGAAAACTACACTGACTTGGTTGGTGCTCACAATGGCACTATTAAAGGTCGTTTTGAGGGGCACGACAAGCACGAGACAGACAGCGAGGCCCTATTCAATCTGATCAACAAGATTGGCTTGCGTAAGGCTTTGTTGTCTGTCGAGGCTTCCTCTTACAGCTTTGCTTATGCTTTGTCGTTCTACAAGTTTGAAAATGAGTGCTTGACATTGATCAGGAACTCAGAACGCCCGCTGTTCTATACGATCAAGGGTAGTTGTATTTTCTGGTCCAGTAACAAGTCATTCTTGCAAATGGCTTTCATTCAAGCTGACGTAGAGATTGGTGAAATCAAGGAGCTAGCTGCTCACAGTCTTCTGAACTTCTTTCCTTACAAGGACATCAAGGAACGTCTGCGTATTACAAAAGATTGGATTCAGTTTCCTGTGGTGGTCCCTACGTACAGCCGTCGAGGGTGGAACGGTGGCGCTTACGGTGGCTGGAGCGGTATGGACGATGAACCATGGGGGAATTGGCAAAAAAAGGATGCAACCGAAGAGGAAAAGAAAGAGTTTACTGGTGTACGCTCTTACTTCAATGTAGGTCACAATACGTTCTCTGGTCAGTATCTGGAGAATACAATCAAGAACAAAGGTTGTGTCTACTGCACTAACCAAGACAAGACTATCGAAGAGTACATGTTCAATGCCCGTGGCAACGAATGTGTTTGTGTAGAGTGCGAACCACACGTCAAAGAATTAACCAACGATCACTACTTCCCCTGTGTGAAGCGTGTCGAACTAGTCTAGGAGATAACGAATGGCTTTTAAGTATGGATGTGACCCCGAACTGTTCCTCAAGGTAGGTACAGAATTCATCAGTGCAGAAACCAAGGATGGCCCACTTATCCCCGGTACTAAGGCAAACCCTTTCCCTGTTCGTGGTGGTGCCATTCAGGTGGATGGTGTTGCAGCAGAGTTCAACATCAATCCAACTACCAACTTCGAAGGGTTCTTTGGCAACATTAAGTCTGTCGTCCAAACATTGCGGCAGACTATCCACAAGAGAAACCCCCATGTCGTCTTGACTGCAACCCCTACAGCTACGTTCAAGCAGACGTACTTCAAGAGTTTGCCAGAGAAGACACTTGAACTTGGTTGTGAGCCTGACTACAATGCCAACAATGGAGGTAAGGCAAACCCTCGCCCGTCCACTGACAAACCTTTCCGCACCGGCTCTGGTCATATCCATATTGGTTGGACTGACAACGCAGACCCACTCTCTGATGGCCACATGCTTGACTGTATGCTTGTAGTCAAGGAGCTTGACCGCTACCTTTATGCAGCATCTAAGGGGTGGGACAGTGACACCAAGCGTCAGTCACTCTATGGTAAGCCCGGTTCATTCCGCCCGAAGAAGTATGGTGTTGAGTATCGCCCATTGAGTAATGCGTGGTTGCGTAAACCGGATACCATCAAGACTGTCTTTACCATTGTTCAGGGTGTAATGAAGTCAATTGACTCAGGTAAACATACCTTTGAAGACCCATACATCTACGACAAGGATAAACCCCATGAGTGCATTGCCTCTATGTTTGGAGAATAACTATGCAGTTTGATTGTGTAGAAGAAAAAGCGCGGTCCTACCTTCCTGACTCCTATTGCCGTGTCAAAGGTAAGTTCCACGAACGCATCGCCTTTGTCCAAGCTATCGATAGGACCAATCTTTCGCTCTTTTTTGGTACCTATACTGCTGGTGATGCTGACCGTATGGCAGTGACTAACAAGAATATCCATACACTTGAATTCTTGTCGCCACCACTCGGTTACCTTGAGTTTGTCAACAAGACTTACTACGTCGAGCGTATCCCTAAGCGTGGTGTCTACCGTGTTGGTGTCTGTGAGCGTAGTGTCACTAACACTGCACCATTTGGTAACTTTAGTCAGTCAGACATGATTACTGCTCTGACCAAGTGCATGACCAAGGAGTACCTGCCTTTCGATAGTGCCCGTAAGAAGGCTGCTGGCCTTAAGGCTAAGGTTGCCTTCTCCCGTAAGTATGCAGTTGATGCTCAGGGTCGGCTACACTATGAGGATGACCTCATTGACAGTGATGGGCGTCTTCTCAAGTTTGACGGCGAAGAAGCCTTAGAGTTCCACATGCACAACATTGCCTCTCTTACTGATGGTTACTACCAGTTTACTATTGGTAAGAAGAAAGTTATTGACTATGATGGAGATCTCTGATGGCACTAAAACCATTAAATCTTGAGACTTTTCGTTCAGGTATAATGTTAAAAAACAAATGGAGTAATCAGAGGTATCTTGTTCAGATGGCAAAACAGTATTCAAGCGGGGGAAAGCTAGGGTTTGAAACAATCATTCTGCGTCAAACTCTACCTACCGATACTCCATTCAGTTACTACATGAGTGAGGAAAGGGCCAAGGAAAATTGGTTAGCGTTTGTTAAGGACAAAGAATTCACTGACGAAGAGTATGAGGAGTTACTGGTATGACAATGAAAGATATCCTTAGTAAATCTACCGGACGGCATTACATCGAAAGTATTGACCCCTATGCAATGGAGGTTGAGGCCGAGTTCGATGTGCCCGTCGACTTTGACGGACTTAACAAAAAGGTATGGACTGAGACACAAGATGGTTCACTCATGCACTTTGGTCGTGAGTTTATCTCTCGTGGGCCTTTCTCACTTGTCCGTCTGGCTGGCTCTTTGTCTGCCTTGTTTGAACTGACACCTTTCAAGGAGAACTACCTGCAGTCACCACGTACATCTACTCATGTTCACGTCAACATTCTCAACTGGACTAAAGATGAGCTGTTGACTGTCCTTACTGCCTACTATATCCTTGAGCCTTTGCTATTTACATTCTGTGCCAAGGGTCGCAGCAGTAATCTATTCTGTCTGCCACTACATCTGGCAGAGAATGGCGCCAAGCCTGTTACAGAGATCATTGAGGGCAAGTATCAGAACCTTATTGATCGCTTCGACAACTACAAGTATGCAGCGTTGAATGTCTGTAATGTAGCCAAGATTGGTACAATTGAATTCCGCCACTTCCAAGGCACTAAGAAAGCCGATGATATTATCAAGTGGCTCTCAATCATTGACCGTGTATGTAATGTCCGCAACCTTTACCCAAATGCTAAGGCTGTCTGGAAAGCATACACCAATAACCGTCTAGGTTTTGCTAAGGCAATTCTTGGTAAAGACCTTGACCTTACACGTGAAGACCTCTATGAACTACTTGATGCAAATTACAGCATCGTGTTTGACATAGTGTTTCATACACCTAAGAAGCAACCACCAAAAGCATACACATTCGCAACTGAACTTGAACTTGACAACTTGGAGAACTAATCATGTCGCGTCTTTTCTTCTACCCATACATTGGTCGCTCGAAGTCCATCGAAAAGCTTGGTCGCAAACTTCGTGATGGTGGTACTGATATCAAAGTTATCCGTCTGCAAAACAGCACATTCGTTAATGGTCCCGGAAAGCTGGTGATCAATTGGGGTAGCACTGCCATCCCTCTGTCGAAGATTCAACAGGATGGTGCTGTCCTCAATCGTCGCAGTGCAGTTCAGACCTGTGCAAACAAGCTTCGTTTCTTTACTGCCCTTTCCGGTACTGATACAGCAACTCCTGAGTGGACCTCGGATGCTAACGTTGCCCGCCGCTGGGTTGACGAAGGCACTGTCGTTGTTGCTCGCCACACTCTCAATGGTCACAGCGGTCAGGGTATCAAGTTCAGTGACGAAGAGGCAAACTTCTTTGAAGAGATTGCACCACTGTACACCAAGTACGTGCCGAAGAAAGAAGAGTTCCGTGTGCATATCGTTCGTGGTAATGTCATTGACGTACAGCAGAAGAAGATGCGTACTGAAGATGACAATGGTGTAGCTGTCAATCGTGAGGACATTAACTTCCGTGTTCGCTCACACAAGAATGGTTTCATCTTTGCCCGTCAGGATATCCGTGTACCTGAAGAAGTAACACGTCAGGCACTTAGTGCATTCGGTGCGATCGAGAACCTTGACTTCGGTGCAGTTGATGTCATCTACAATGCGCGTCAGAACCGGGCTTATGTCCTTGAGATTAACACAGCCCCCGGTCTTGAAGGTTCAACCTTGGAGGCTTATGCTAATGCGTTTTCAGCCCTGTGAGATGAAAGATATTAAGGTTGGGGCAGTGTTAGGTTGGAAAGCCTCTGTCCAAACCCTAGGTAGACCTCGCAAATATAAAATCACAAGTATTAAGTACCTCGAAAATGGGTATTTTAGTATGGTGTTGCTGCGTGTGGATGAAGCAGACTTACAAAAAGGTGAAAGCTTTAATTACCCCACCCACCCAAGAAATCTATCGAATGGTTGGTATCTGATGTCGTCCAGCTATAAGGAATTTACAGACGCAGAGTATGAGGAGTTATTAATATGAGGTATCGAGCGGGTGTAAAGTTTAAATTCAGAGATCACTGGGCCCAACAAAGCTATCCTGACTGTATTATTCAGTCGATTGTTCCGCGAGAAGGCTTCTATGAAATCTGGTTTAACACTAGTAAGAATAGAGCATGTAATTCGTGGATAAGCAATACTACCTTCGATGATCCAAACAATGACTTCTATGGTATAATAATCAATGACCAAAAGGAATTTACAGATGAAGAATATGAATCACTTCTTGTTTGAAGTGGTCCTCAGGGACAAGGAGCTACTAGTATGAATGAGTCTATACGCAATATGAAGAAGGGGCAGAAAGTCAGGCTCCTGACAGATTGGATTAGAGAACAATTGGAAAAAGATGCTACTTATGGGGCGAAAGGGGACATATTTACAGTAGAACGTGACCAGATGTACCCAGACAGTATCAGTCTTATCAACCCACGTAACAATAAAAGGTTTCTTTGGTCACTGAATTGGAGACCTATTTGGGAACGTTGTACTGAAAAGGAGTTTACAGATGAAGAGTACGAGGAGCTACTGGTATGAAAGTAGGTGATCGAGTTAGGCCGACAAAACCGATAGATGATAATACAACTGTTGTAGGTATGTGGGCTACAATTGATTATATCGAACCACATGGTGTATGGCTTTACTTTGATGAAAGACCGAAAAATGCTTGGGGGCGAGACGGGCGTAACTGGTATTGTCCAAAACGAGACTATGACAAGTTAAAGTTCTTTGAAACCCATAAAGAATTCACTGATGAAGAGTATGAGTCCCTCCTTGTGTAAAATTCTTATTGACAACACCTCATAACTATGATACCCTAAGGTATATTCTATAAGAATATATCTATAAGATATAATCTATATGCACTATATTAAATAAGTAATACCTAAGGATATACTAAATGAAACGCTGTTCTATCTGCGATTCCAATTCCCATGGGTTGTCGATTTCAAATTATGATCACCCATACAGCTCAAGGTTTGTTTACACGAAGGATAATCCTATTGATATGATTTGCGCTCACTGTGCAGCAGAAATCAATAGTACAAACGAAGAGTACGATCTAAACTTCTCTGATAATCTTGAAAGTGGAACTGACATTGACTTCATCTACGAAGACCTCGAAGATATCTAAGCCCCACCAACCTTGTCCATGTGGTAAGAGCAGCGATGCTTACACTTTGTATGATGATGGACATGGCTATTGTTTCTCTTGCAGTAAGGATTTTCAACCAGCAGACTCTCCCGAGGGGAGGCCCTCTAGGGCAGGTATCGAGAAAGAATTTATGAGTGAAGAAGCTAATATCAAATACGTACGTAAACCCTTTAGAGGTTTGAATGACGACACAGTAAAGTTCTATAACATCCTCCATAAAGTTGTAGATGGTGTCGATATAGAAGTTGGCTTCATCTACCCTAATGGTGCTGCCAAAGTACGTAATGCTCTTGAAAAGAAATTTTATGTAAACGGTCCAATCAACGAAGCAGGTTTGTTTGGTCGTGACAAATTCAATGTTGGTAGCCGGCGTACTGTAACAATCACAGAAGGCGAAATTGATGCTGCCACTATGTATCAAGTACTAGGTGGTAACTCTGCCTGCGTGTCGGTCCAAAGTGCAAGCACTGCCTTCCGTGACTGTAAGCTTGACTACGAGTGGCTCAACTCATTCGAGAAAATCATTCTTGCATTCGATGGTGACGAACCCGGTCAAAAGGCTAGTCGTGCTGTCGCATCTTTGTTTGACTTCAACAAGGTACACCACCTTAAGTTCGAGAAGTACAAGGACCCTAACGAGTTTATCCATAACGAGACTAAGGTAAACGATAGTGCAGAGTTGGCATCTATCTGGTCCAATGCCAAGAAGTACACCCCTGACCACATTATCTCTAACTTCAGTGAAATCGCAGAGAGCCTCAAGGAAGCGCGGGAAGAGACTTTGGGTACTTACCCTCATCCGACCCTGCAAAACGCTCTGTACGGCCTCCACAGGGGCGAAGTGATCGTGTTTAAGGGCATGGAAGGCATCGGTAAGACAGAAGTTATTCGTTCTATCGAATATCATCTACTAAAAACACAACCTGATATCAAAATTGGTGTCATCCATCTTGAAGAAGATAAGGCCACTACTATTCGTGGTGTCGCTGCTTATGAGAGTGGTATCCCCTATAACATTCCAGATACAGGTGCCAGTGAAGCTGAAATCCTAGCCAGCTACAAACGAGCAGTTGGTGATAGGGAGGATCGGCTGTACATCTACACTATGTTTGGTGGTGATGAACCTGATGAAGTCTTGGAGAGTATACGCTTCCTTGTCTCTAAGGGTGGGTGTGACGTTATCTTCCTTGACCATATCACCATGCTAGTCACAGGTAGTGAGAATGATGATGAACGCCGTAAGCTAGACTACATCAGTACTAAGTTAAAGAAGATGGCAAAGGAGCTAAAGTTCTGCTTGGTTATGATTAGCCACGTTAATGATGATGGAAAGACACGCGGTAGCCGTAACATTACTAAGGTTGCCAACACTGTTATCCACATGACACGTGACTTGCAGGCAGTAGACGAACTCGAACGCAATACGACAACACTTAAGATTGAGAAGGCACGACAGGCAGGTAGTAGGACAGGCCCCGGTGGCAGGTTCATCTACGATGCAGGTACATGCCAATTGAAACCACTACCGGAGTAAAATCATGACACAGTTTAAAAAAGGCGGCAAGGTTCAATTAAAAAAAGACTTTGATTACAGAGAGAGCTTTATTAATCTATACACGGCTGGTCCTTGGGTTGTCCATTCTGTTGATCGCTTTGGTTATTTGAATTTGGGTAAAATAGGTGTTTGGACACCCCACTGGTTTACCCTAGTACCTACACACAAAGAATTCACAGATGAAGAATACGAGGCCCTACTAGTATGAGAAAATTCAAATTTGGTGATAAAGTACGTGTCAAGTATCAATGGGATGGAAACGAATCTATCGTTGGTATGACCGGTCAAATTGTTCATGTCGATTATGACGACATACTTTTTGACACAAGCAGTTACACATTGAAGGAGCTACCTGATGTCTGAAATATTTGTTATCAGTGATACACACTTTGGGCATGAAAACATTATCAAATATTGTGGGCGACCATTCAAAAATGCAGAAGAGATGAACTGGGAGCTTGTTAAACGTTGGAATAGTGTGGTAACTCCACAAGATAAAGTGTATCATTTAGGTGATGTCCATATGGGCGGTAAAAGTCGTGACCAAATAGATCAGGTGTTGTCTGCTCTAAATGGACATAAACGCCTTATTCTTGGTAATCACGACAACGGTAAAGATCAATTGCTACTGAAACACTTTGAAAAAATATTAATGTGGCGGGCCTTTAAAGAATTTGGATTGTTACTTACACACGCACCAGTTCACGAGAGCACTCTACAATTTGGTAAATTTACAGCAGTAAATGTGCACGGTCACATACACCAGAATGCCAGCCCAAAAGGCCCTTATAAAAATGTCTCAGTTGAGGCAATAGACTACACACCAATAAACATCAAAACTCTATAGGAGAATTAAATGTCTGAACCTGAAATCACAGCAACACTTAAGAATGCCTTAATTTATCGTATTGGGAAGCATTCAGTATTTACTGGGGACATCTACGGTGACGTTCATAAGCGTTGGCCAGATGGTTCTCATATTCGAACTAGTCTGGTTGACCGAGTGGAAAATGGTCTAGCTTATACCTTGAACAGCATTTACAAAATAGAGCCCATTGACAAACATGAAAAACCGTGATACTATGAGGTATAGGATATGGTGATAAATGAGACTAATCTTCTGCGACATAGAAACAGAGAGACTGGTAAACCCAGAGAAGATATGGGTATGCGTTACAAAAGAGAAGTACCAAAAGCCGAAGGTCTGGACGAACCTCCACATCAAGGAAAATCAAGATGAGTTTCTTAGATATATTGGGACTGACAGTGTTGTCTTTGTGGGTCATAACTTCCTCGGCTTTGATCTTCCCGTTCTGGAGCGGGTCCTTGAAAGGAGATTCGTTAATGCGAGTACTCTTGACACTTTGGTCTGCAGCCGTTTGTTCAATTCCTATACTTATCGTACTCATTCTCTGGAAGATTGGGGTGAGCGGTTAGGCTACCACAAGATTAAGTTCAACGACTTCTCCCATCTCTCTGATGAAATGATTACATACTGTATTCGAGATGTTGAGATTACTGAACGACTATACTTCTTGTTTGAGAAATACATTAACGACCCAATATGGAAAGACGCAATTGACCTTGAGCACTTTACTGCGGACATACTTGGTAAGGCCCGTACAGAAGGTTTTGGCTTCGATATTGAGGGACTTGAACAACTATATCGAGACATTGATGTACGGGTTTCCACTCTCTACGATGCACTACAACGAGATTTCCCGCCGACAGCAACAGCAATACGCACGATACAACCAGTCCTTACGCAAAAAGGAAAACTCAACAGCAAAGACTTCCGGTGGCTTGAGGGCGACCCCGAACTTCTGGGATATGATATATGGCCTTTCACTCGAATCGATTTTGAACGGTTTAATCCAGCTAGCACAAAGCAATGTATTGATCGGTTGTGGGTCGCAGGATGGAAACCTTTTGAAAAAACAAAGGGACATATTAAAGCAGAAAGGGATGGAAGCGTTTCAGACGAGCAACTACGTTATGGGTGGACCATATCCGAAGACAATCTTAGTACTTTGCCCGACGATGCGCCGGAATCTTTCAAAAACCTTGTCCTCTATATCACCTTATACCGCAGGTTATCAACATTACGTGAGTGGCGTGACAGCTATAACAGAGATACCAGATCAATACACGGAACAATTAATCATATCGGGACTTGGACCCACCGTTGTAGTCACGTTGCCCCCAATCAAGGTAACATCCCTCGCGCAACATCCCTATATGGGGGAGAAATGCGTTCTCTTTGGCGCGCTCGCAATGGTAAAGTGCTGGTAGGTGTCGATGCAGAGGGTATACAACTTCGTGTCCTTGCCCACTACATGGAAGATGAAGGGTTCACTAAAGCTCTAGTATCAGGGGAAAAGGAAAAAGGAACTGATGTCCATTCTCTCAACCGTAGTAAACTCGGTACTCACATATGTAAATCGAGAGATGCCGCCAAGACCTTCATCTACTCTTGGGTACTTGGAGCTTCTGCGCCGAAGACAGCGAAAGTCCTTGAATGCTCTGTCGGAGAAGCGGTCGTCGCGCGGCAGAACTTCCTCGACGGTTACCCCGGCCTCAAGAAAGTCAGGGAAGAAATAATACCAGCAGATGTCAAAAGAAGTTACTTCATTGGCTTCGATGGTCGTAAAGTAATATGCGACAGTGCCCACAAGATGCTCGCCGGTTATCTACAGAATGGCGAAGTAGTAATTATGAAGTGGGCCATGCGCTTATGGTACAATAAGTTAACGAAAGAAGGAGTTCCATTTAAGTTAGTAGACTTTGTACATGATGAATGGCAGACTGAAACAGAAGCACGATACGCAGAATACGTAAAAGCAACTCAAATATGGGCTATCGAAAGAGCTGGCTATGAACTGGGAATTAAATGCCCACTAGCAGGTTCAGGTTCGATTGGGCTCAACTGGAAAGATACACATTAATGGCAACTAAATACTTCTCCGTACGTGGTGATTCATACTACACACATCTTATTAAACCAGACGACTACCAAGGTGTCGAAAGCTATAAGATCGGTGTTGTCCCTGACGCACCAAAAGATTGGAATACCATCAAAGACAGCGGTGTTCGTATTCGTCCAAAGAAGACTGACACAGGTGCAGAGTATGTTACATTTCGCCGGACGGCAGCACCAAAGGTTGGTAAAGATGGTAGTGAGTTTGGTGGTGGTAAGCCACTGGTACTCGACAAAGACAATCTCCCCTTCGATAAGCTGATCGGTAACGGCAGTAACGTAGAGGTAATCTTCTCTACCTACGACAGCAAGATGGGTAAGGGTCATCGACTTGAAACTGTAATCGTCCACAAGCACGTTCCATATGAGCCGGCTGAACGGGATGAAGATGGTTATCAGGCGTTTCCGCTTCCGAGCAACTGGAAGGCTATAGAGGGTGCTCCTGCTGTGGCAGAAGAGGCTAAGGGCGATCCTAAGGCTCCAGTTAACAAGGTTCCCTTGGAACCAAAGATGCCCTTCTAATTATAGATACTCTGCTAGGTGTTTGTCCGAGCCTAGACAAGAAGTATCCGCTACTTCAGAGGGGCAGACCTGCAAAGTCCAGTCCCCATCGGACAGTCCATAAATGGACCCCAACTTTAAGGAATGTAATGAAAACAAAGTTGACAAACGTGCGAGCCTTCGTAGATCAAATTGAACATATGAAAATTTCTACAGCAGACTTTGGTATAATTTGGGAAGATTTTCCAGACGACCACACCATTGCAATGCCAGTTACTATTGGCTTTGTTAATGATCTAGTTAAATTGTTCTACAAAAATAAGAATAGGCCCTATGAAAACAATTGAAACACTAATTCCAGATATCTATAACCTACTCGAAAACAAAGTAGACGAAGTTAATCCAGAGGCACTTGTTCATCTTAAAGAACGCATCAGTGACCTTCTGATTAGCCGATTGACCAAACCTAAAGAAGTAGCAAAACGTGGTCTGCGAATGAGTAACATTGGCAGTCCTTGTGAACGAAAGTTGTATTATGAAGTCAACAACAGCGAAGAAGCCGAAAAGCTCCGTCCTGATACGCTCCTTAAATTTCTATATGGAGACTTTATCGAAGAGCTCTTGCTATTCCTCGCGGAAGCCGCAGGGCACACTGTTGAAGGACGACAAGAAACTCTAGAGATTGCTGGTATTGAAGGCCATCGTGACGGTGTTATTGATGGTGTTACTGTCGATGTCAAGAGTGCCAATACTTATTCGTTTGCAAAGTTCAAGAACCATGCCTTGGATGAAGATGATCCATTTGGTTACAGGGACCAGCTACAGAGTTACATTCATGCCGGACAGAGTGACCCACTAGTCACAGATAAGACTCGTGGGGCCTTCCTAGTCATGGATAAGCAACTTGGCCATCTGTGTCTTGACGTTCATGAGTACAACCCTATTCCATGGGAACAAATCTATGAACACAAAAAGAATGTTGTTGTGGGAGAATTTCCTCCAGATCGCGCCTTCCTACCTCAAGCTGATGGGAAAAGCGGAAACACCAAGCTCGGAACCTTCTGCTCGTATTGTGTCTACAAAAAGACTTGCTACCCTACCCTCAGGACATTCCTCTACAGCTCTGGGCCTCGATTCCTAGTTAACGTTGAGAATGAACCAATGGTACCGGAAGTGAGTATTTAGTGAAGAAGAAAAAAGAACTTCCAAAGATTGGCAAGAAGAAGGTACGTAGTCAATTTGAGTATACGATTTACGAACTGATCAACAATGTGCTTCCACCCTATGCGAAAGTCACATACGAAACAGATCGTCTGTCGTACACTTTGACTAAAGACTACGTACCTGACTTCACTATTGAGAAGAAAGATGGTTCACTAATTTACATTGAAGCTAAGGGTCTTGGTCGTGCATTCGACTATGACTCCCGTGTCAAGATGGAAATGGTGAAACAGCAGCATCCCGAAAAGGATATTCGTATTGTTTTTATGGCTGATCGCCCACTTCGAAAAGGCAGTAAATACCGACCGTCAGATTGGGCCACGAAAGTAGGATATAAATTCGCAGTGAACGAGGTTCCTGCAGATTGGTTTACTGAGTGATTGATTTAGTATTTTATATTGCAATGATAATTATAGTTTGGGTAATAATAAGCGCATGACAAATGTAGTAGATTTGACTACCAAGAAGGCTCTAGAAGAGCCAAAACTAGAAGGGCCTACAATTCAAGAGCAAATGATTGCAGACCTTTCAACAAAAACCTACCAAGAGCTTATTGTATTGGGTAAAGAAGTAGGTTCTAATAAGATTCACTTTTATGCGGCAGGTGGAACACCACAAGATTTGTTATGGCTTCTCTCTTCTGCATCAACTCAACTATTGGAGAGTCAGAACCACTATGAATGAAGATGAATTTGACATTGCAGATATAGACTTTCTCGAATATGACGAGGCAGTCCATGTGTATCCAACCCAACAGTCTAATAGATTCAAGGTTGGTGATATGGTTAAGCAAGACCAGTTTTTAGGGGTCCCCAGACAAGGTAAAGTAGTTTCTGCTGATCCTGATGGATATACAGGTGTAAAGCTTGGGAAATTAGTCTATGGATTCCTTGATTACGAACTAACACTTGTTCCCTCGCATAAGGAATTCACAGATGAAGAATATGAAAGCTTGCTGGTATGAGTAATGTGCATCTAGTAATTCCCGATAGCCATGCTCACTACCAACAGAACAACGACAGGGCAACTCTAATCGGTTTGCTGATGGCAGACCTCAAACCTGACGTTGTTGTCAATATGGGTGACATGTGGGACATGCCTTCACTCAGTGCCTACGACAAGGGCCGTAAGAGCTTCACAGGGCGTACCTACAAGGCTGACGTAGAGGTAGGCCTAGACTTTGATGAAAAGCTCTGGGCACCCATCAGGAAGCTCAAGAAACGTATGCCACGTAGTGTCTACCTTATTGGTAATCACGAACAGCGTATTCACAAGGCAGTAGACATTCAACCTGAGTTAGAGGGAGTTGTATCTTTCAATGATCTTGACCTTAAAAAGAACTACGACGAGGTAGTACATTATGAAGGACTCACCCCCGGTACCATCGAAGTTGACGGTATTCATTACGCTCATTACTTTACTAGTGGTCTTATGGGCCGTCCTATTTCTGGGGATATCCGCCCTGCTCATACTCTGCTTCTTAAGCGGCATGTGAGTTCGACGCAAGCACATAGTCATAGTCTTGACTTTGGTATTCAGGCCACTGGAGATGGACGTAAGATTATGGGGATGTTTGCCGGCTGTGCCATCGACTATGAGATGGACTGGGCAGGTCTCACTAATGATCTCTGGTGGCGTGGTGTTGTCGTCAAACATAATGTAGAGAATGGTGTTTATGATCCTGAATTCATTTCACTACAGAGGCTAAAAGACATCTATGGATCGTAATACAGAGCAGCGCATTTTGGAATACCTTGAAACAAATTCACTAGAGGACTTGTTTGAAGCACTTGATATCGACGTAATAGAAGCAATCGTCATTCTCTTTGATGAAGGTATGATTGACGAAGAAACCCTTAAGGAACTCATCCTATGAAGAAAATCCTACTGGCTCTTGGCCTTATCCTAACCCCTATTTCTACTAATGCAGCCACTGTTGGTGTTGAATTCCCAATTGGGCAACGTTGTGAAGACGGTAATCTACTCAAGGAAGAAAACGTACAGACTCGCCAGTTTCAGAAGTACACTGAAATTACAGAACGAGTTCAGATTGAAACCATCATTGATGTCATTACGTCTACTAAGTTTGACCAAGTACAGGGTCAGATTTATCCGAATGTAGAAGTCAAGAAGATCGGTGTCATGGAAGCTGCTAATGGTGCTCTCGTTGTTGTCTTTGCCGACAAGGACAATTGTGTCTGGTCCTACTACGGTTTTAGTGACGAAGACAAGAGCATCTTCTTTAACGAAATTGCTAAGCGTGGTGCATAATGGCTAAGAAACCTAGAGACTATAAGAAGGAATACCGTGATTACCATGGAAAACCCGAACAAATCAAACGAAGGGCTCAACGCAATGGGGCCCGTGCAGATGCGGTTGCTTCAGGAGCTGCTTCGAAGGGAGACGGGAAGGAAGTGGACCATCTCGGAAGTAACCGAAAAGGTAAACTCAATAACAAGCGAGTACGAGTGGTTTCTCGATCAGCTAACCGGAAACGCCAACCTAAGAGAGATGGCAGCGAGGATTAATCAATGAAGATTACAGTTACTCCACTTTCAAACGACCAGATTACCTTTGAAGATGTGGCTTCTTACCACTTCCTCAAGAACTTCCTTGTAATGAGTAAGGGCACTGAAGACGATCTGGTCTTGTACAACGTAGATGAAATCGAATTCTTTAGGGTAGAACCAGACGATGAAGACTGAAGTTCCTGATAGCCTTGGTGGTTTGTTTGATAACTACAATGAGGCTCAATTCAGGGACTTGATGGGCGAGTATAACAAGGTGGCAGAGTGGATGGCCAAAGACTTTCCAGATGTCACCTTTCGCCTTGACTTTAACCTGAACAAGATTGTTGGCGTTCTTGTTGCAGTCGCTACAATCCATACTTCTGCTGCCTATAGCAATCGTAACTCCATGCTAGAACGCTACAGGGTGATCATTCCTGAGTCAATGTGGTACGATGCAGCAAAGATGGCAGACCTTATCAGACAACTTGCACCACGTATGAAACAGCAGATATCGACAGATATTAATAATTGGTATATGAAACAAAAAGAATGGGACTCAGTTCATTGAGCAAAAGTATTTTCCGTCACGAGTATAGTGAAAAGATTTTTAACGAAAAGTACCGACATGATCGGTGTGAAACATGGGAAGACCTCGCACGAACTGTAACTGAATCTGTCGTACAAGACTTTGTAGACCCTGAAACGAAGAAGGCTATTGAGAATGCAATTGCGAAGATGTATTTCATCCCCGGCGGGCGCTATCTTTATTACGCTGGACGACCAGTCAAGTACTGGAACAATTGTTACCTTCTCAGGGCCGAGGAAGATACTAGAGAAGATTGGGCTAATCTTTCATGGAAGTCCGAAAGCTGCCTCATCACAGGTGGAGGCATCGGAATTGATTACTCTGTCTACCGTCCTAAAGGAGCCACAATCAGCCGGACAGGTGGAACAGCTTCTGGACCGATCCCTAAAATGCAAATGGTTAATGAAATCGGGCGAAGAGTTATGCAAGGTGGAGCTCGCCGAAGCGCACTTTATGCCTCCCTCAACTGGCGACATCAGGACGTTAATGAGTTTCTGACAGTCAAGGATTGGGAACAGTATAAAGTAGCCGGCACAGATAGTACCTTTGCTGATGTTAAGAAGCTTGATTTTGACTTCCCTTGCCCACTAGATGGAACTAACATCTCTGTTAACTACGACACCAAGTGGCTAATGGATATGTACAAGACTGGTGACCCCGGTGACACATTCAAGAAGAACATCTTGATGGCCATGAAGAATGGTGAGCCCGGTTTCTCCTTCAACTTCTTTGATAAAGAAACGGAAACACTTCGCAATGCTTGCACTGAGGTATCTTCAAGTGACGACAGTGATGTTTGTAATCTTGGCTCTCTTAACTTTAGCCGTATTCCCGACATCGACACTCTTGCGACAACTGTTGAGCTTGCCACTATTTTTCTTCTCTGTGGGACTATGGGTGCTGACGTACCGTATTCCAAAATAGGAGAAGTAAGAGCTAAGAACCGTCGTCTTGGTCTTGGCATCATGGGCCTTCACGAATGGCTCTTGCAGCGTGGCTATCGTTACGAAGTGACACCAGAGTTGCATAAGTGGATGAACGTCTATAAGGGTGTATCTCGTGACACAGCAGACTATTACTCTGATAAATTTTCTATATCTCGGCCTGTTGCTTGTCGGGCTATCGCACCTAATGGAACGATCGGAGGCGTGGCCGGTACGACTACTGGGATTGAGCCTGTTTTTGGTGTGGCTTATAAGCGGCGTTATATATCTGGCGGCAATAAGCGCAAATATCAGTATGTAATTGAACATGCAGCACAGGACTTAATTGATGAATATGGACTGGACCCTGATACTATTGACAGTGCTTCTGGGCTTGCTAACAATATCGAGCAACGCCTTAAGTTCCAAGCGGACATTCAAGATTATGTGGATATGTCTATTAGTAGCACAGTTAATCTACCTGCTTGGGGTTCTGCTGACAACAACGAGGATAAGCTAGATGAAACTATTAAAATGGTTGCAAAGTACGCCCCTCGTCTCCGAGGTCTTACTTTTTACCCTGATGGGAGTCGCGGCGGTCAGCCTCTTACTGTAGTTCCTTATGCGGAGGCTAAGGCAAACAAAGGTAAAGAGTTTGATGAAAGTGATTACATCATGAACGATGTCTGTGATATTACAGGCGGTGGTTATTGTGGAGCTTAACATGCAACTTGAAATGAAACTACATACTGACGTAGAAGACGTTACAGTAGACGAAGAGTTTGATGAATTCGAAGATGCTCTTGTATTTCTACAGGGGTATCTACGAGACGCTAAGAAAGTTCGTTATGCTGGTATTGAAACTGTAATCTCACCAAAGATTCAGTGGAAGAATGAAGCCTCTTGGAATGTACAGTTCTCTGGGATTGTTAAAAATGGCTAGTATGTACCCTAAACTTCAAGAGTCCCGTAAGTTCAGGCTTCGACAAGAAGCAGAGGAATGGGCTAAGAAGAAGAAAGAAGAATACAAGCTTGCAGAGATGTCAATTAAGATTGATATCAAGTTTATGAACGACACAAAAGAATGGAAGGCAGAACTATATGTCCGTACCGAATATTAATGGTGAGGTAATTAGTGGTCAGTATACCGACTACGCACCAAGTCGTTACTTTGATGGGCGTTATCCACCTAACTCAATCACCTCTATTAACTGGGAGTATGAACCTACTTCACTACCTCCTTATATAGACAAGACAGTAGGCCGTAAAGACGATACAGGTAAACTACGCTACGACCTAATCCCACCGGAAGCATTAGAAGAGCTTGCTAAGGTTCTTACATTTGGTGCTACTAAGTATGACGATCGTAACTGGGAGAAGGGTATGAACTGGGGCCGTGTCTTCGGAGCTGCCATGCGCCATATGTGGTCGTGGTGGAATGGTAAGAATACAGACGTTGAAACAGGGTATAGCCATCTTAGCCATGCTCTGACTTGCATTGCATTCCTGATTACTTACGAGAAACGAAAGGCAGGTGTTGATGACCGTTTTGCAGCTTAAGTTTGCACTCGACTACGACGGTACGTTTACTGAGGACCCGGACTTTTGGTTGGACTTTATCGACAATGCCCGAAAGCGTGGTCACGCAGTACACATGGTGACCCTCCGAAGTAAAGAACACGACTTCGATATGATCCATAAGTATTTGGAAGAAGACTACCAAGTACCTATTGTCTGGTGTGATGGACGCTCCAAGCGAGAAGTCACAGAAGAACTAGGTATTAAGATTGACATCTGGATTGACGATATGCCAGAGACAATTAGTAAGGGTAGCCCCTTTACTCCTGAGCAACTAGCTCATTGGCGAGAGACACGCCCACGATGAAATATAGACAAAAAGAAAGGGGGCTTAACGGCCCCCTTTTTCTATTGGTATTATAAGTATGGTCTAGCCCACTTAGGGATTGACGTATGGGAGTAATTAGGACCCCACGCACGACGTTTACCTTTATCAATATGAATGGCGTTTGGATAAACACCGATACCATTGAACCCTGCAGCACGAGCAGCTTGGATAAACTTAATCCTCTTTGCTCGGCTCCATTCTGAAGCATCAATATCCACAGCATTACCATGGATGTGTTGACTCTTCTTTGCACCACCAGCACGAGCATTCCGAGCCTTACCTCGATACCCGCTGATGACCTTTACAGGCTCTCCCCACATCTTCTGCAGTTGTACGATACCTGTCTTCATATTAGAGTTCAGGTGTTCGACATCAGGTGTGTACCCACGTTTGTTGGACGTGTTGATACCATCAAGCCCACGTGTCTTAGTGACACCCCCACCAGCAAAGTTCAGTGGAGCCATACCCTTTACATCACCGATGTCAGGTTGTTTGGCTAGTATCTTCCTAAGAGCGGCAGCGGCTTCTTGACCCTTAGGTGAATCACCTTCAGTCTTGATGGTTTCACGAAGAACCTTTACAGCGTTCTTAGCGTCCCCACGCATGGCTTCCTTACCCTGCTTTGAAGAGTTCTCAACTCCCTTACGTATATCCACACTTGTTAAAGGTGTACCATCATCAGCTTTGATAGTTTCAGGACCTTTTTTGTAGCCACTTTGGAAATCTTTTATTGCATCCCCAAAGTCGTTGTTACCTTGCAGCGTGTCAGTTACTTTGTTTAGGAAGTTGCCACCAAGCTCTCCCACCTTACCTGTAATGGTAGAGCCAATCTCAACACCCTCAGACTTACCACCAAGGTAATCAATGTATTCATCTGCGTTCTTCTGCAGACCCTCCATTGCGCCCTTCTTGGCACCTTCAAGTGTCTTCTTCTGATCGTCAATGACAGTCTTGTCACTTACCTTCTCATAGAGCGACCACAATATACTAGTCTTCTTGTCTGCGTTCATGTCGATGGCAAGGTTCTTAATGACTGCCTTAACAGCTTCAGTTTCATCACCACCTGTGGCTTCGATGATAGGACCCAACGTTGCAAAGACGGTATTGAGCGCGTCCTTACCTTCGGTCATCTTTTTGATCATCTTGTTATTTTGCCAAGTAGCCAGTAGGCCGGCTCCCGAAGCAGGACCCTGAGGACCAGTAGGAGGCTTCATCTTGACGATTATGCGATTCGTCTTTTCGTCGTAACCAACATCAATGTACTTAGCATACTCGATACCTTCCTGCATGTCACCAGCAAGACGACGAATCTCTGGAATAGCCCCAATGCGATCCATTGCAGAAGCAGCATAGATTTCGATAGCTTCCTTGTCGCCACTTGCCATGATGGCCTTAGTGACTTCAGGATTGTACATCTTAGCGTATAGCTTCTGGTATTCTTCTGGCTTTACAAGCTTAAAGAGAGCCTCTGACGAAGCAGGGTCATATGCACCGACGATAAGCTGCTTGCGTTGTGCAGGGCTTCCTTTGCCAGATGTGATACCATTAATAGTACCTTCAAGCAATCCCTGTACTGCACGAGCCTTATCTGTGCTTGTCTGACCACGTGCATTACCAACTCGGTTAGCAGCAGCACCAAGGTTGTCTGTACCAAGAACTACACCACTGAGTATTTCAGGGATGAGGTTTTCGATAGCGGCATTACCACCCTTTGTCGGATCGCGGAAGAATGCTTCTCCAAGACCTTGATCAATCTTGCTAATAGCACTACCAAGACGAATAGCTTCGCTGCTCCCAAGTACTGTATTCAAATCTTGGTTAGCGCGAGCTTCAATAAGCTTTGCATGGTACGTAGCCATGTTGTAATCTTTGGCACCAAGGTACTCTTCAATAAGATCAAACTGAGCCAGTGACTGGTCGATGATCTCATTAACAGCTTTAGTACCACCACCCATCGTGTAAAGGTTGTCTGGTGAACCATCATTGATTGGTTTAGAAGCATTCTGCATCATTTTCTGACGCAATTGCATCTTATACTGCTTGACACTCATAACAATCTGAGCGTGTTCTTCTGGAGACGGTGGATTACCATCAATAACAGACTGAGTGAACTTGTCAATACCGAGAGTACGATTCATAACTTCAATACCACGAGATACTTCTTGGGTATAGAGGTTAGTAATGTGTTCGGCAGCTTCCTCTTCGGTGAGGTTATCCCTCTGTGACGCATTAGTCATCCTGAGGTTTTCACTCTGCATCATCTGGTCTTCTGCCTTCAACTTGGCAATGTTAGACCGAATTTCCATCTGATCATACTTGTCAGGGTTCTGGAAGTAGTCAGGGTATAGCTGAACAAGGAATTCTTCGTTCTGCTTAATGTAAGTGTCCCATTTACCAGCAGTCTCTTGTTCGTTCTTAGCTTCTGTGTTAATAGCCTCCATAAGAGCTGAACGATAAGCATTAGCTGGACGTGTACCAGTTACCTCCTGCACAATGGAATCGACAACATCTTCATAGCCCGGATACTTAGTACGCAGACTTTTGAGCTGTGACGTCAGACGACCATAGTAATGGGTATCACTGATGAGACCCTGATCATAGGCAGTCTTCATACGCTCGATAGTATCTTTACCATCCATTAGGCCAGAAGGAGGCTCCCCTGCTGGAGAACCCCCTGCTGCTGAAATGGATTCGTTCTGTGTGACATCGAAGCCAGCTTGAGCATCCTTACGAATGTTCGTACGGATTTCAAGGTCTTTAGACTTAGTACCGTATTCGATTGCATCACCGATACCAGCAAAGAGCTTTTCGAAAGCCTTGTTAGTATCAATACCCCTAGATGCACCAGTAAAGTCTGGCATGTTTGCATTAGGGACTTGAATGTCACGTTGTACGAGATCGGCCATTATTTCTTAACTTTCTTTGTAAACTTCTCTGCGATGGCTTCATCCAGAGGAACTTCACTGAGGACTTCATCCCAAATACGCTTGGACTCGTTGGGTGTAAACCCACCTTCAACCATTCTGTTTTTGGCATCAATAATCATCAGGTCCATCTTCTCTTTGTCTTGCTTCATTGCTAGTCGCAAGTCCCTAGAGATTTCTTTACGTAGCGCGGCTTTGTCTGCATCTATAGACTTCATAGCGTCAATCTGATTGAATGCATCACTGATACGGTCTGGTGTAATACCAAACAGAACACTGACATAACCATCAACCATATCTGCATCACTTAAGATAGTACCATTTCGGCTGAGCCATTTACCCAGATTAGAAATGTTCACAATCTTAGAAGCATTGTTAATAGACGAGATGTTAGTTAGTATCTTGGTAACATCAATCGGGTAGTACGTCTGGTCATCTAGATCAATTGCACTCCAGATACCTCTGAGGGCCGGCATTGCACTTTCATAGATGTCCATAGCGATACTACCAGAAGCACCAAGGAGAAGGTCACGCACTTCGGCATCACCATTCCAGATGTCATAGATGTTGCTAATACCTCCCGGTCCAAAGGAGCCTGAAACGTCATAGTCACGCCCAGTAGTCCATTCGACAAGGGAAGAGATAACACCATCCAAAGACGCTTCTACCAATGGGTCTTCGTTGTAATCGTACCCTTCTTCGAGCATCCACTGTTTGACTAACGGACGCCAAGGAACAATACCAGTAGCAGCAGAGACACCGACAGGCAAGCCGTACATCAAAGCGTTGGCAGTGAACAGACGGGCCCTTTCGGCACCAGTCAGGCGCTTACCAATCATAAGTTCGGCCATACGAGCCTGATACCCAAAGAACTGAGTAACAGAGCCCATCCAACCCTTCTGCCAGCGAGACGAAGCATCACGAGTCATGTTACCACTGATTAGCTTGGCACGATCTAGGATGGCAGCCTGAGCCCTACGGTCAAGTAGCTTACCGGGGTTAGCCTTCAGCCATTCGTCGTAAGAAGCAAAGTAACCGACAACACGAGGCATACGTTCACCTGTGCTGAAGAACTTCGTACCTGCATCTAGAACCTTACCAGTTTGACTTGCAATAGGTGCAACTGACTTAGTAACTTCGTCTACGTAGGCTACGTCACCGGCAACGATGTTGTAACCACTACGGCGGTATGCTTCAATACCAGCAGCAAACTGATCCTCTGTCCAGCCCATAGCCTTAGCACCAATACGCTTAGCGTCGTTGATGTTAGACTTACGGAGGGCTGCAATAATCAGAGGTAGGTTGCCAACGGCCTTAGCGCCACTGCGAGGACTAATAGCCACAACGTTAGAGAACGAAGAAGCCTGTAGAAAGAGTTGTTTGACATTGAACAAACCGAGCTTGCTGTGGAAGGCAACTGAACGAAGGTACGTAGGAATGTCAGAAGCAAAGGGGAGCAGACTTTCGCTGACCCAATTAGCTGTCGTCTTACCAAACCTATTGTACACACTTTCAACAATCTTCTCTTTACGAGCATTCATGTAGCGAGTGTACGGTGTACTATTCGTGTAGAGGTTGACAATAGCCTTACGGACATTCTCGGCAGCGCCTACTTCAACAGGGTTAGCCCCCATCTTCCATTTAGGGTTGACAAGTATGTCATCACCAAACGAAGCCATCTCTTCCTTGGTTACATCAAGCAAATGAGCAAACTGGTTGTACCAGCTCTTTGCACTTGTATGGATGTAATCATGGATGACACGAGTACGGATCATATCTGCAGTCGTGCTTTGTAGGGCTTCCAGAGGACGTACCAGAGGGGCTTGCTCTACCGAGAAGACACCGTTAGCTTCCTTGGTAACTTGGTCAATCAGAGATTCACTACGCTCACCGAGGTAACGACCTTTAACAGACCGGCTAAGATTTAGTTCGTTATAGTTGTGGTTGTCCAAGAACCCATAGGACTTCGACAAGTCAAGAACGTCACCAACACTCTGCCCACTTCTGACAGAAGCAATAGGTGTATCCAGATCAATCTGCTTAGTGAGTACCTTACCCGCAAAAGTCTTGGCATCAAATGGCATCTTGTCGTTGATAAGCTTAATGGCTGCAGGACGGTCAGTCTTCCAGAGGCGACGAACAGTATCATACAGATCAGCAAACTCACGAGCCTCAGCAGCACTACTAGCGTTGAACAATGTATTATCGCTCAAGTAGGAGTTGCCACCATCCTTGTGGGCGCGTATTACTGCTTGTTTAACATGAAAACGATTCTTCTGAATCTGGTGACCACCCTCTTGTCGTGTGAACTGTTTAGGATCAATACGACCACGCTTGGCACCCTTAGCAACAATTATCTGTACAGCATCTCCATCAATATCTACGGTGCCATCAGTACTCTGAAGAATCTTGTATTCACCAGAAGCAACTTTCTCGTCAATGTCTTTCATCTTCTTGGGGTCGAGCTGACGGCTGTACATCTTAGAGATAACAGCACCCTTGTCGTCTACCACACGAATACGGAAAGGTGTCTTAGTTGCATAAGGGATAGCACTAAGTTCTTTACCTTCAAACTTCAAGGCACCTACTTCAAAGTTCTCAATACCAATACGCACTTTCTGCTTATAGGTATCCAGTGTACGGACAACATAGTCAAGGTCCTGAAGGTCTACATAAGTGAAGTAGGCATCAGTCTGCAAGACATTCGGGTTCTTACCGTGCAAGTCATAGAAGGCCTGTTCGAATTCACCGGCAGTCTTGTAGTAGATGCCAGTGTTTGCGTTAGCCTTGTTCAACTTGGTCTGAGCGTTGTAGATAACATCCTCAAGCTCATGGAGGCCCTGACGGCCCATCTTACCGAATGGCTTAACCATCTCAGTAACAATCGCACCAAGATGTTCGACACTAAGAGTAGCAGTAGAGCGAGCCTGACGGTTAGCCACACTGACCTGATCATTAGCCGAACGCAGGTAACCCATGAAGGCTGAAGTAATGTTATCTGGATGCTTTGTGTTCATGTCAATAGTGACATTACGCATTTCATCCGTATTCTTTGTTACTTCGACAGCCCAACCACCGGGGTACTGCTTTATTTCAAAGTCGTTCGTCTTCGCGTTAATTTGGCGTGAGAATGTTTTAGCACCCTCTTCGCTCTTAAAGAGAGCTCCATCACGAGTACCAAACTGAATAGTAACACTATTGACATTCGCAATGCTATTCTCCGCAGGGTTGACACGAGTGTTAACGACATTATGCTGGACGTGCTTGAACGTGTCCAAAAGACTATTGCTTGCATCCTCAACGGCAGCTTGCACTGTGTTGAGATCCACATCAAGCAGATTAGGTTTAGTTAGCGCATCACCAATAAGCTTGGTACGGGCAGCAGCAAGGTCCTGTAAACGCGTAACAGCAGCAGGAGGCAAAGAAGAGTCTCTGAACCAAGTCTTGTTAGGGCTCATTGCCTCAGGAAGAACTCGCTCCAAATCTTTCAGTGTCTCGATGCTACGAGGGCCAATCTTACCAGCAGCAAGGTCCTTGGTGACTGCAATCTTGGCAGCCTCCGCAATATGACCAGAGTGAGCAGCAGCCGCAGCGATATCGTCAGGAGCGTGTACAGCACCACGTACGGCGCCTTGCATCTTCTTGACTACCTTTGGTAAGGCTTTTTCTACACCACGTCCAGCAGCTCTCGCAATGCCCTTAGCGACGACTTTAGCTGGCTTAGCTGCAAATGAGATAACGTCTGCAACATCCTGAGCGTTAGCCCAGAACTTATCGCTAGAGGAATATGCAATTACAGCCTGTGCAAAGGCGAGTGCATCAAGTGTATTACGTCCACGGAGCTCCTCAGCAGCAGCTTCAAACTGCTCCTTGAACTCTTTCGGAGGTAGTGTATGCAAGTAAGCAATCTGTTCTTCAAGGTTGTTACCTGTAAGAATAGACGAGGTAGGAGCAGCATTCACAAGATCATGAAAGTTGTACATTGACTTGAATGGAACTAGCTGTTCGGCAAAGTCCCAAGCCTTATCAAAGATACCCTGATCGTTTAGGTCCTTCTGAATCTGGCTAAGCTTATCCTGTGCAATCACATTACGGGTAACTGCACTCTCTGCAATATCCATAGCACGATTAGATACTTCTGGATCAGTATCAATAGAGTCATCTTCAATGTCAGCCGACATGGCTGTGCTAATGTACTTCTTAGCGAAGTTCTCTTGGATAACAGTTTCTGCGTTACCGGCCTCAGCCTGAGCCAAAGAGAGACCCATTATAGCATCGACTTCGTCCTGATTAGGCTCACGGCCTTCAGACTGACGCACGACATCACGGGCAAGCTGTAGCTTAGTCTCTTCAAAGTTCATGACATTACGACGTTGAGCAAGCTCTTCGTAGCGGGCCATGTCACCTTGTCTAACACTGTTCTGAAGGACATCGACACCGGGACTATCTTGTCCCAGTGCCAAATGTGAACGTTCTGCTATAGTCTTTTCATACTCTGGATTGTATGGACCACCTGCGGTCTCCTTGAAGATCGAAAGGGTCTTCTTTTTGTCGCCATTAGGGTCCAGTGTAATATCCATATTAATATCCGTAGTATTCAGTTAGTCGCTTACGATTCTCTTCAGAACTCGACAGAGAGCCGGCCAGTGAGCTTAGGCCAGAGCCCATACCAGAGATCATACGACCTGCAGCATCGGCTCGGTTAGCAGCAAAGATGCCAGCTCCAATCTCCTGACCTTGATTAATACCAAGTGTAGTACTATTAGCCTGACCAGTAATCTGACCCTTAGCACCAGCAAGACCAGTACCAAGCTGACTACCCTGAGCAGTAGATACAGAAAGAGCTACTGCCCGTTGACGGTTAGCCTCTCGGACAACACCGCGCTTTTGACGCATGGCTTCCAAGTTCATTTGTTTCTCACGAAGCTTCTCTGCTTTCTTCTGTGCAGAGTGGGACATGAGCGTACCGGCGATACCAACAGCAGTACCCGCTACGGACGCTAGTGTAGCGAGACCACCAAGTGCGGATGCTATAGGCATTATAGTTCTCCTATGTAGTTTACTTCGGCTCGGTTTAAGCCAGCTTTGTTATACAGTTTACCAATCTTGTCAGTACCAGTGTCTTCAATCATTGACATCTGAGCGATCTGGCAGCCAACCTTCTTAGCCCATGCTTTAAACGCATACACCATTTCAATTGACTGCCTAGTACCTCGTGCCTCTGGTTCTACCCACCACGCTAGTTCTAATGCAACTTTCTCTTCGCTGAATGGAATTTCACTAGTAAGTCCGATCAAGAAGCCTTGGATTACACTTTCGTCGTCTGCAATAGTGATGATAATGAAAGAAGACTTGTCACTCGCTGTAATAGACTTTGCTAGTGTAGCTACTTTCTCAATACTGAACTGACGACGATTGTATGGGCTAGCCTTATGGAAGTTACCACAGAGTTCAATGAACCGTGGTATATCTTTTTCTTCTAGGAGTTTAAGGTACATTATTCCCTGTCTCGAATGTGCTCCAACCGATTAGTGTGAATGGGGCATTGCCATTACTTCTGAATTTAAACTGCAGACTGTAGCCATTACCACGTATCTTTAGTTTACATCTGTGGTAGTTGTAAGTGCTGTCAGGACGATAGACTTCTTGACTAGATGTATAACGACCATTGCCAGTAGTATTCGTATAGTCCCATAGGCCTTGTACGAGACAAGAACCATCAGCTTCATCAGCAGTAATAACAACTAGGTAGTTGCTCTGGAACTTCTTCAGGAGCTCTCCTCGTACACGGTAGCCGGTAATCATATAGCTTGTAGTAGCTACACCAGCAGTGTTGACGGTGTACCAGTCCACATGGTTTTCGTCAATTAACTGGCTATATGTAAATGCAGGCACAGAAGCAGTACCAATATTACCAGTAGTGAAAAACTTGAATACCTTAGTTACTTTACCATTTACATCGACACCGTTGATACAGATGACACCTGATACTCTGGGTGCAAGGCTAGTTGTTAGAGTGTACTTGTAGAAAGCCCCACTAACACGGTCCAGCACCAAGATTTTATCATACTGGTACTTCTCCTCGTCTGTAGACCATACTGTACTACGGTAAAGCCAGAAGATACGTTTCTCAATAGAATTGTAACAAGGCTTAACGTAAGGTAGATTAACTAGAGGTATTTCATTAAAGGCCGTCTGGACTGTATCCTTTGTCAATGATACAACTTCAGGAAGCCGTGAGATTTCACTGACTTTGAGAGTGAACAAACCTTCGTCACTCACCCACACCGGTACACCTTCAACTGTAGTGGTAGTACCAGTACCAGAAACACCAATGTCACTAATCTTAGTAACGGAGTAGTTAGTAGGTGTAAATGGGTTGTTGTCACTACCAGAGATAGTCCAGATACCATTGTCAGCAAGTACGAGTAGACCTGCATTAAACGATACCAGGCGATTTATACGACCAGCAGCAGCAATAACAATGACACCGCCATCTGAATCGACAATATCGAATAAGTCTTCCGAGGTAGGATCAGCATTCTGGTAGCACTTGCCGGCGTCAATCAAGTTAGTAATAATCTGACTAAAGTAGATATTTGAACCATACTTCTTGTCGTTGACACCAGAGAAGAATGCACGACCGGCAAAGAACTCCACACAGGACGGACGATAGATAGTTGTAGTGTTCGTTACAGTGGCAATGATGGACGCACGGTCCACGTTAAAGGCATTAAAGATGTAATGGCCTTTAGGGGCGGCTGTAGTCGTTAGTGCCTTCTGTGGCCATGCAGTATCGAACTGACCACTGGCATCCTTAAGGAGCCACCACACGTCAGCATTAGACGGGAAGTCTGCTCGTGTAGAGTCCCAATGATCATACACCTGCACATTACCTGCGCCAGTGGCATCAATACCACTAGCATACCAGCCTTGGTTGTACACATTATATTTATGAAGAGCAGTAGCTACAGCAGGGCGTTCATCAACATCCATACCATCGTCTACACCTTCGAAGTCGCGGACACTGATGGCCAGTGTAGCTACTGTGATTGTATCGGTGTCGTAGTTGTATTCAATTGTGATAGGTTCACAGAAAGGGTTGGTCACAAACAAGTAGCCAGCACCACTGGCAAAGCTACAGGCAGTAGAGTAAACTTCTGCATCTGTCCAACCAGACACCTTGTAAGTCAGCATGTCTACTGTGTAGGACTTTAGGTTTGGAGAAATACCAGTGTCGTCCTCCAAGAAGAAGATAAGCTTATTTGCAAGCTGCTGAACTACAAAGTTAACAGTACCTGTCTCACCTACAGTGCCCCAAGAGAACTCAGCAATGGCACCGATATTACTGGTGATGGTAGACCTTGCCGTAATAGTTTTGTCTGCTTCGTAGTCGATACCATATCTACGTGTGACAACACCACGCTGGGAGATGTCACAGTTATCAATTTCAACCACGGCGTTCTCAGGGAAGGCCATAGCAGTCGCTTCGGTTACGAGACCTCGCGTGAAGTTATTTTCTACTAGGACTTGAGAACTACGGGGCATATGTTAAGCTGCCTTCTTTTCGCGGCTACGGTGCTTTTCAAGGTAGGTAGTGACTGCAGAGGTGGCTAGCTCAGCACTAGTGAAAGCACCTGACAGTACATCTGGGAGTTCACCACGCTCAAATGAGACAAACCAGAAACCAAATGGGTCTTTGCAGTTAAGAAAGATTTTAGCACCATTAGTTTCAATCGTGCGGGAGCGAGTATTGACTTCTTCTTCAAACATTATTTTCTTCCATATCCAGTTCGTTTATATATAGCAGGACGATTATCTACACTGTCTTTTGTCTTACGTGCAAGAATCCAGTTACGGCGTTCCTTCTTCTCTGCCTTAGGATTCTCACTCTGTTTCAACTCTACAAATGACTGAGCCTTAGTGGCTTGCAACCAGAGTTGAAACTGACGGTTATCTAGGACAGGTACGAAAGCATCCGCCATTGTGAATGTCTGATCAAGCAGACCAAACGCACGAGTACGGCTTGCAGTTAGTGTAGTTTCTTCGTCGATGTCATAGGCATCAAACAGGAGTGTCTGATCGTCTACGGTCGTGTAGTACGTCGGCCAACGGTCTGTGTAATGATTAAAGACGAATGACCCACTGTTAATCGACAGCGTCATTGTGTCTGTACCAGTACCCGTTAGGTTGTTCTGTCGTTGAAGGAATGTTTCCAGATCGACAAATGTTAGTGTGGTGTACTCAGGGGCAAGTAGTGTCCCTACGTTATACTCTAGTGATTCGATAGTGATTGCAGCCGTCGGTAGTGTCATCTTGACAGGCTTCGTGTTGTCACCACTTGCGGTTAGTTGAAAGAGTGACCGATGTTCACGAAGTCCAATATCACCAACGATATCAAAATAGCACTCTTTAGCAATATTAGCGACAGCAGTACTTTCAGCAGTCCCATAAATGGTGTTGACTTCATCGCTGTCCATACTTTCGAGTACACGTTGTACGATTTCTAAAAGTGTGTACCTGATCTTAGCCTCCCTTAGACACTAAATAATTTAGGGCCTTCTTTTTACACACGCGACACGTCTTTGTGTACTTCATTACATGTGCGCCTTTAACCAGTCAAAGATACCAAAGAATAGAAGAAGGCTGCCACCAATCACAAAGACTAGACCATTACGTATCCAGTTAATTAACCAGTCCACACTCTCTTCGCGTTTAATCATCTGTTCGAGGCGTTGTAGGTCCTTTCGTGGGAGTTTTACATCAATCAAATCGTACTGGTCATAGTCTTTGCCGTCTTCATTCATTTCTGTGTTCCGATTGTTATGCTAGAGCCTGACTTCTCGAATGAACGACCAAGTGAATAAACAGAAGTCCACATCATTGTGATACTGTTTAGTGCATCTATTGGTATTTCTGCAAGATCAATACCAATAGCCTGAATTACCATAGGCCTAACTACGTAGTTGTAGGGCCACATAGCAATGACCATCCATGATAGGGTAGGTCGCCAGTTACGTTGAAAAGGCGTACCATCCAGCTCCTTGAGGGTAATATCCTTCATGGTCTGCATGATTTCACTTTGCTGGTCAATTAGGACCTTAGTGATCTCACCTTGTATCTTGTTGGCCTCAGTCTTGTCAGGGACAGCCTTGTCGATGATCTTGAGTAGAGGGCCGAGTAGTACGTTAAGGAATTCCATTAGAACAATCCTAACCAGCTCAAGAACGCTGCAATAAGAAATACAATAAGGCCTAGGATGCCTCGTGACGCGCTTGGTTCTTTCGATGGTACATTTGGTACAACGACAGGTTCATCGCTCTGTACGGGCTTCCCTGCCTCTTTGAGGGCCGTCTCAGGACGATCTGTGGGTTTCTCGACTACTACAGGAACACTTGTAGGTGTATTCCATAGTGCTCCTTCAGCAGAACGACGATTGATAAGCCCCTGTAGTTTAACACCGTCGTCATAAACCCACTTATTGAGTTCGGTTGGGATAGCCTTGTAGTTACCTGCATTCAGCTTCTTCAACAGAGTGCTTATCTTCAGTTGTCCACCACCAAGGTTAAAGGTGAAGGATACAAGGGCACCATACTGATTTTCATTCAGAGGAACCTTTACAAGTGTATTGACAAAATGTTCAGCTTCCTTTAGATCATGACGAAGCAGTTCACGAGAGAACTCCTTAGAGATCGTCTGGCCCTTTGCCACCTTGAACTTCTCGTCACTCGTATGGCCAACACCGATTGTCCAGATGCCGCCAGTATCACGGTATGACGTAAGGCGTTCACCTTCGTAAAAGACAATTAGGTCTTCAGTCTTTTTGTTAATCATGCTGCTGTAAATCTCCTATGCTATGTAAAATTCTACTTCGGTGTCTTGGTCGCCTGTGCGAGACACATCAGTAAAACCACTATTCATAATCTTTAACGCAGCCTGACCTTGTGCCAGACCAGTACCTGTTTGGAATGCACTAACAGTTGCCGTAGTACCTACATCATAGGAAATCGTACCAGTGTCTGGATTAGACTTCCAAGTAAGAAAAGAGAAAGCAATACAGTTCGTAGTGGCTGATCCAGAAGCAATAGTACGAGTGGTGGACGATATTGTACCTTGGACACTCAACTGACTGGTGTATAAATCGTAGACCGTGAAACTTCCTAGACCACGCACAACAAAACACATCCAAGCATTGGAATCTGCCGAGGACAACATCGCAGGTGGGGATGAAATATCACCAGATGTCAGTACTTTATAACACACAGTCACCAAACTACCAAGAGCAATAGAAGTCCACCCAGCAGGTGTTCGTGCAAACCCACTTGGATCGTCCGTTTGAGCTACGACAAAAGCGGTGTCCCCAACAGCAGTACTACCGTGGAAAGAGATGGTGGCAGTATTTGGGCTGAAGTCATGCGCATTACCAGACGTAGCGCCAACGTAGGTGTACGTTTTACTGATGCTACGGCGACGGCTGATCTGGGTCATTAAGAAAGCTCCCGACGCACCAACAGAAGAACAGCTAGTGCAAGTTTACCAAGTAGCTGACGTGTACTAGCCAGCGTAGTAGTGTTGTTAGTCACATACGTTTCCACCTCTCCAGGTGTCATTTTAGCGTACGCTCTTAAGAAATTATCGGCCTTAGCATAGTCCTTAATATAAGTGTGGGCCTGTAGGTCAGCACGGCTAGCGATTGTATCTGGATGAGCTGGGGTTTCTCCCCAAGTCTGTGTCCATACATCACCAACCAGAACAGGGGTTAGCTCTACAACATCAACAGCATCCGAAGATCGTGCTGGCATGGGAGTGTCTGCTACCTGCACAACATCGTGTTCGTCGAGCCGGATAAGTGTGGCATCACGAGGGAACGATGTGTCTGGGTTGTCGAGCCGTAGCTGGTGAAGGGTGTATGGGTACGTCTTGATCGCGCCGTTTTCGAGTAACGCATATCTCATGATGCAAAGTCTCCTACGTGAATACCACGGTAGACACCGCCCTCACGTGTTATATTTACTTCGGTGAAGCCTGAAGTAGCCAGCGTTGGAGCTGTACCACTACGCCACACGACACCAATGGTAGTCCACGTGATACTGTAGGCAGTACCATCCGCGATTAGAAGTGTAACAGTGTCACCGTCTGACCATCCTGAAACGACGGGGGTACGGCTAGCACCAAGAGTAATACGTTGAATAGAGCCATTGGCAGGGTCAATCGTAAAACCTGCGCCATCAGTAATCGTGTACACGTCTTCAGTGATTGTACCAGTAATAGTCGGATCAGAGATCGTAGGACCAGTCGCAAATACCGCAGAACCTGTACCGGTTTCATCAGTCAGCAACGAACGAAGGTTGGTGCTGCTTGGGGTAGCCGCAAAGGTGTCGAAACCAGAAGCTCGCGTTACACCGGCCCAAGAGGTTAGGTCTGCATCATAAGCCTGTACGTTAGTACCAATTACTAGACCAAGAGTAGTACGTTGTGCTGATGCGTCTGCCCCACCCGCCAAAGCTCTACCAGCAGTAGTAAAGTCAGCCAAGGACCACGTACCAGAACCTGTCGAATACGGGACTTTGTCAGCGGCACTAGTCAAAGCTGCAATAGCAGTAAGATCAGTATCAAAGGCTTGGACGTGAGTACCGATGGTCAAACCAAGGTTAGCACGGGCAGTAGCGGCGTTAACAACGTCAGAAAGATTGTTGGCGGCGAGCATATCGCCTGAGCCAGACCCGGCAGGACCAGTAGCGCCTGTAGCACCAGTATCACCCTGAATACCTTGGATACCTTGGATACCTTGGGCCCCTGTAGCACCAGTAGCGCCTGTAGCACCAGTAGCTCCTGTAGGACCCTGAATACCTTGTATACCTTGGATACCTTGGGCCCCTGTAGCACCAGTAGCGCCCGTAGCACCAGTAGGACCAGTGACACCTACAATATCATTTACATCTACGCCGTCAACTGTTAACGTGAGCACGTCTAGAGCATTGACGTTGAGAATATCGTTGTTATCCATATCAAGGTCGGCCGCCATCGAATTAGGGGATGTACCGTTGCGTGATAGGGTGTTCTCCAGAGCTGTTTCAATAGCGTCGGAGTTAGCGTTAATAACACCGAGTGCAACGCTTTCGGCACCGCTGATGTTAGTTACGTTGGAAAGAGTAAGCTTGGCCATTGTTGCTCCAGAAGTAAAAGGGGGCATTCGCGCCCCCAGTTTTATTACGGAATGTAGAACTCGATGAATACACGAATAGCACCAGCCGTGAAAGCTGCCGTATCATAGTCAGCGTAGAGCAGACCAGCATCCGTGATAGTCGTACCCAACAGGGCACCACCATACGTAACACCGGCAGTCAGTACAACCGTTTCACCAGCTGCATTGAACGAGGCAATCGGGAGAGCAGCAATGAAGCCGTCTTCATCAATTGCAGTCGTACGATCGAGCTTGCGAAGACCGAGGTTAAGGACAGCAGAACCACCAGAGGTGACAGCCGTGTCAGTAATAACCTTGACCGATACGATTCGAGCATTATCCGGGATAGACGTAAAGTCATCCAAGAGAGTCGGGGTAGCTGCCAGAGCCGTAAGAGCCGGGATTTTCACCTCGACAGTACGAGTCGGACCTGCACCCGGGTATTCACCGGCCATTGCTTTAGTGGCTTCTTCCTTATCGAAAAGAACCACGAGACCGTCGTTATTAACCCATGCCATATTATATTTCTCCTATTAGAACGAAACCTGATCGGTATCGGTAATGACAGTGACCAGAGATTCAGGACGATAGAGGGCCATACCCCAACGGGCGGTCGTAACGTACTCTTCACGCTGGTAGTCTTTGTTGTAGTCACTCTCGACCTTCGGAGACTGACGTACATTACCGATAAACGGCAGTGCATCACCAGCAGCAGAGAAGAAGAGGTTACCAACACCAGCAGCCGAAGTCTTGGCATTGATGGTTTCATTCAGGCCAGTCTTCAGGAAGTTCGAGACGTAAACGTCCCAACCGAAGATGGAGAACGAGAACTTCATGCCAGTAGACATGTCGTCACGAACGATACCTTCCCACGACTTGTTGTTCGACAGATCGACAAGAGAAGTAAGAGTCTTCAGCTTGTATTCGACAGTCGGGTCAACGATCGCTACGAGGTTCGTAAGCGGCACATTAGCCTTCTGGAGAGCGTACTTGGCTTTTGCAAAGTCAGTTACGTCAATGGTTTCGCTAGTACCCGAACCAATGAAACGATGGGATACACCGTTAATGGCGTTCGAGTTAGCGGCAGTCTGACCATCAGGACCAAGGCGCAGTGCATGGGTTTCCATGTGCGTTGCAATGGCACGAGCCTGTTTCGGAACGAACTGGGAAACAAGGAAGTTGCTCTGGAACGAATCCTGACGAAGCTTGTTAGTGATGTACTGACCGGATGCCTTGTACTCGGTGATCGAGAACGTGAAGTTACCAGTATCCATCGGCGTGTAGCGGATGGCCTGACCTTCGGCATAGTCATATGCTTCGACCTGACCGATAGACGGGATATTGATGGTATCGCCATCCGGGAAGTCTGCGAGCATATCGACGTACTTCATCGCAAACAGATCGGCTTCAAATACATCTTTAATTTGATTAGACCAAATCTGAGAACGAATCAGGTGAGAGGTGTTACCAGTCTCCTGCATAGTTTAACTCCAATTAATTAGTGAAGAACTGATTACCAAGTTTCATGGCGTCTTCGTACATCTTCCTCTGGTTTTGGGCAGAGAAGTAAGTCTTGCTGTCTGTAGCCTTAAGCTTGTCATAGTAGGACTTTGGTTTATTAACACCGAAGTTCTTCTGGCTACCATTTACGGTAACTGTGCCCGTAGGGGCGTTGACAGGGGCTTCACGCTGTGTATCTAGTCCAACAAGGCGATAGAACGCCGAGGGGCTTCGATCAGCAATCCCACGAAGATCGACCAGTGACATACCTAGTTCACGGGCCTTCTGGTTGAGTAGAATCTGGGCGTCACCACCCCAAGTTACTTTAAGTGCATCGGCTACCTTTTCACGGTTGGCCTTTACAGTTCGCTCGGTTTCCGTTTCCGAAAGGAGCTTGGTGACAATGTCTTTTAGTTTGGAGTCGTCAATCGTGTTCTCGTGGTTTTCCAGATTTTGGTTATTCTGTCCATCGGAGCGATTTGAATTGAACTCCTGCTTGATCTGTGCCATTACAGATTCCAACGTTTGAGAAGTACTCTGCTTACCTCGGAGCTCTGCGTTCTCAGCCTTAAGCTGTTCGATGAACTGATCACTCTTTAGTTTGGCTTTTGCAAGCTCTTCTACCGATTTGAATCGGCCAGTCGGGCCTACGAGGGTGTCAAGCAAGTCGGCATCATCGGTTCCTTGATCGAGGTCGTTGATGTCAAGCTCGTCGAAGAGGTCATCTTCCACTGTTTATTCCTTTGTTAAATGGTCGGTTAACTTGTATAGTTCTTGGTACGCATGACGCATACCGTTAAGGTGAGCCTGTTTGTAGGCCCACGATGCGTTGTCATAGACAGCTAAGGAAGCTTCCATACGTTCAATCTGTGCTACTTGCTTATCTAAAATCTCTTTCAGACGAGAGAGTAGGAAGATGTTATTACGGACGTTGTCTTCTGTACGCTGTCTATCTTCCCCCTTGTCGTTGCCGAGCCAAAGGGTATTGAGTTCAGGTTTAGCCAAGATTTAGGTCTCCCCCTGAAACTGGTTGGTCACCGCTGTGATCGTCAGGAGTCAGGCCCGCTGGGGCATCTGCTTCCATGGCTACTTCTTCAGTGTGTGCGTTTGTTAACTTCTGGGCGTCTGCTTGTTCGGACAATCTGATGAACGGTTCGACAAGGCTATAGTCACCAATTTCCAAAGCTTCTTCGACGAGCCGTGCAAGACGGATACCGGAGAAGTGGACAGAGACAGCTTGGTCTTGTCCTAGTGGGCTTTGGAAGAAGTTACTTAGGTTCTGTATCAATTCGGCTTTCTCTGCAAAGTGTCTTGCACCGACGGGCTTAAGACGCCCATTAGCACTCAAGTCTTGTGCAGTAACCTGTTTGAAGTTTGTCCCACGGAACTCGTCGTCAATGACACGAATCGTCGTAGCGTCGAGGTACTTCTGGGCATACACCAACATTGCGTTGAGTAGGGGCTCAAGGAAGTGTTCTTCGAACTCTCTAATCTTCGATTGGAAGATTCGGGAAGCAGCGTTTTCGAGGCGCTGAACTTCATACATAGTCTTTTCGCCGGGAGTACGGACACCCATAGCTTCTTTAGGTGCACCCGCCATCTCTTCCATACGCTGTTCAATCGAGTTGATCTCGATATTAACCTGAAGTGCATTGACATCAGGTGACAGCAATTCAACTTGACCGTCTTGATCTAGATAGATGCGCTCAAGAGGTCCCCACGTAAATTCGTTGACGTTACCCTTAATTGCTAGCGGTGGGTAAGTAACGAGGTCGAGAATATCACTTTTCATATTCTCAACGTGGTCTAGACGGTATTGAAGTCCGACTAGGTTATCGAGAGGCCCCATCGCCCATAGGTTGTCCTGACGAATACGCCAGCCAGCATGGAAAACAGGAATCTCGGGAAGAGGGTAGGAATGTGGACGCTTAAGAATAATCTTAGCGCGGTCCATTACAACAATGATATGGTTCTTGAGGACTGTACCATCTTCATCGTTGTAAAAATCACCTTGGAAAGTCAGTAGTTCGACGTACTGGCTGCCAAGATAACCCAGATAGTTATCGAAACCATCGACAGAAAGGTAGGAATCCTTGGCTTCCCAAGAACCTCCAGCCACCGTATGGCGACAATCCATCATATGGTTCCACACACCCTCAGCAATAGCTTTGTCATCAGGTGTGATGCTCATTCGATCCAATGCCTCTTTGGCTTCGCCGCGAGTCATAAGTGACCGAGTAATCTTTGGTGTCTCCCTGAAGGAGCTTGCAATCGGGTTGAAGACGATGTCGAGGGGGCTAATGCGTACAGGCCTTGGCCCAACGAACCCTGCTCGAATGACTCCCGAAGAGTCTTTACTTGTCTGATCAACCCATTCTACAGTAGCAAAGGTATTACCAGTATCAATCCAGTCCAGAAGGCACTTAGTGACGCTCTGCTTGAAATGAGGTTGGTTAATAGCCCATGTCATGTAGTCTTTGATTGCACTCTTCTTACGCTTTGTCTCGTCCTTCTTGTCGTCACCTTCCCAGTCGAGCCAACGCTTCTTTGGGAATAGAGTGGCCATGTAGTTAGCCAAGAGGTTGTCACGAATCTGACAAAGCTTAGGAAGTGTAGTCTTGTTGCTCCAAGGGTTCTTAGAATTAGACGTATGGGTTGTGTCCGTGGCTACAATGTAACGACGTACTTCATCCCAGTCTGCCTTCTTAGATTGGCGCTTGTTATCCCACTCCATCCAAGTATTAGCAATGGACACTGCCATCTGATCTGGAGTTAGGATATTTGTAATGTCGAGGGTTCTGCCAGCCACTATTGAATCCCACCAAATCTCTGGTTATACATACCTTCAAACCGAGGGCGTACGTTCAGTCCGCTGAAGGTAGGGGCGACACAACAATCTACTGCGATAGTCAGACAATCTTTTACGTCGTCATGTGCAGGGTTCTGTTGTACAAGCTCTTCTTCTAGGATTGAACAGTTGCCACCTTTGAAGTGGTATATCTGTCTGTTCTCATACTTTGGGTACAGGGTAGCGGCAATGCGCTCTTCCTTGTTACCTTGTTTAGCTGTAGGCCTGTGGTCTTCAATAATGAGGGAAAGACCGAGAGGCTTAACGTAGTTCTCTTTGATATCCCTTACGATGACTTGCTGAGCAACTGTAGTTTCTGCTCGGAGTCTTCGGAAGCCCCACTTCTGATGTAGACGCAGGATAGTATCAAAGTATTCCTTAATACGATCTGTCTTGAAGCGTTCAATATCCAGAACGTAATAGTTATTCAAGTGGTCAATGCCCACAACGACAACAGCCGTGTAGTCAGCTCGTTTGGCCAAACTGAACGCAAAGTCTACGCCAGCAAAGACATTAAGACGCCTACCGTTATATAGAAGGTAGCCGTCTCTACGATCCAATAGCTTTGGATTATAGTACTGAAATAGCTCTGGGTTAATTGGGCTTGAAGAAGCATCATTTGGGTCATTGTAATACTGGGCCCTAAACTGTGTCTTATCGTGATACTGGGCTTTCTTCTTGGCTAGAACTTCTGCATTGAAGCCAAACCAAATACCATCCTTACGCTGCATACGAGGCCATAGGAAAGAACCTGTACCATCACCTCTGTCTTCTACCTCTCTTTCAAAAGTCTCGTACAGAGGGTCTGCACCTTGGATGTTACCATTACCATCAAATGTCTCAACAATAGTACTCATGAATGTATTGTACAGATCGAGTGGATGGTACCGAGTGCCGACAGCCCATACTTGACCATCAGCCCCCTGAATTGACGCCAAGAGAGACACCTGAGCCTCAACCTTGGCGCGGCCATCTTCTGTAACGGCATTCTCACGAACCACCACGTCGTCGAAAACGGCAACGTCACAGTGAAGGCCAGTAATGCCAGTTGTTAGGCCGGCAGTGAAGATTGTACTGTCACGAACCGTTTCTGCAGCTCGCTTAGGATGATCGACAGAGATTTCAGTCTCAGTCCACTTCTCTCTTTTACTTTCTTCCTCGTTGACCATCTCTGGCCAGTAACGACGATAAATCTTGGAAGTCAGGATGTCCTTAATGAACTTAAGCTGCTTGACTGCCAGACCAGAAGTAGAAGAGATGTAGATAATACGAGATGCAGGATTACGAGTGATGTGCCATGCTACTCGATAAGCAATCATGGCGCTCTTGCCGTGGTCTCGCGGAAGAAGAGCAAGCTGGTGGGTCTTGGCATCTTGTCGTGTCCACCAACTAATCAACTCTTTATGAACGTCTCCAAGCACACGGTGAGGATGAACTAAGTTGATGAAAAAGACGAGATCAAGTTCAGCTAGGTCTTTTATGTGCTGTACTTTTTCATCTAATTTCATTATACGGTCCTAGATAGTTTTACTTTAACTTCACCGGCACCAATGGCAGTAGTATCTGTATAGACGGCGTTACGTGTAATTGAGATACCAAGACCAAGAGCAAAGCGGAATCCATGGAACCCCATATGAAGGTTAACTACACCGGGGACACCAGCAGCAGCCGGAGGAATTGGAATGGTCATTTCAGGGATATCAGTTCCAACAGTAGGTGCAGTTGCCTTGTTGTAGAGTTTAACATAGGCGTAAGAAGCACCTTCGTTAGTAGCGTAGAAAGCAGACAGACCACTTGTGCCTGTAAGGATAAGTGCACCGTTAGTAG
>ERZ869921.96-NODE-96-length-49753-cov-5.843696_pt1 | contig 49753 bp, 71 predicted proteins | sample MGYA00579310_ERZ869921 | MGnify/ENA primary metagenome ERZ869921 (study PRJEB32216, sample SAMN09231816) | wastewater metagenome | place: USA: Maryland | collected 2016-06-21 | study: EMG produced TPA metagenomics assembly of the PRJNA472060 data set (Reclaimed water...
GTAGCTGATCCGGCAAGCGCTGAAAACTTATCGAACAGGGTTTCGTTAATTTTAGCAACCGGACAAATGGACTACCAAATACCGGTTGAGGGATCGCTGATAAACACAAATATTTCATTTATTGAGCACCCGGAAGCGGAAACGGTTGCAGGCGTACCGATTTACAACGGATTTTTGGAAGACGACATTTTGTCCCGCTTATTATTTCCGATCCCTGTCGGGCAAAGAATCAAACAAATTATAATGGGTTACGAGGTGCAAAACGTAACAACCCTCGAAACTTATGAGCTTGAAAGGTTTTCTGTCAATACAGATGTTTTTATAACTGATGTAAACGGGATTCAACAAATAAATTTCACCGATACTCGAAATTATAAGTATGTAAACGGATTTAATAAAAACTTTGTGAAGATCGTAAGAGATCCGGCGTCCGATAATAACGGGACGGCCGCTTATGTTTTATTATTTGGCCAAAAAATACGTTGGGAAGATTGGTTGCAAAGATCGAACGTTCCTGCAGAGTTTTATAATGCACTTTTACAGCATTACGGTTTTAATAATAATTGGTTAAACTATCAAGATGCAGACCAAAATCATAAAATAAACTTTTTTGTAATTTTTGATATTGAAATTTCCGGCCAAGTACACCGATTTAAAAACCAATATTTTATTGAATTTAGCGGTTACGATACAAACACGGAAGAAATCACAACCGAGCACCATTATTTTAATGACGATACAGACGAAAGTCTTGACATCGGGAATGATCCGGTAACAGGCAGGCCGCTTGGCGTTTTAATTAATACAGCCAACACAAGGGTCGAGATCACTTACACAAAAGTAAACGGGGATTTTGAAGCAGGTACTTTTTACGCCAAAACAATGATCGAAATTGACGGGGGTGCAGGCGCGCCGGAACATAGACAGTTGAGCTCCATTATTTTATCGGAAGGAGATAATATTTTGATACCTTTGTCGGGGGAAACAAAATTAAAAACGGAGCTGATCGCTCCAAACAAATTAAAAACGTCATGCCTTGTGGATAAGACAAAGATTTTACCAAATACCCGTTATAAAATAAGCGGCCGTTTGGGTTGTTTTATAAACAGCGATGGGGAAGCCGTTCCGACACAGATTTACGAGAATAAATACCAATTAAAATACCAATAAAAGATGGACAATTTATATCAACTAAAAGAAGAAAAGGACGCCGTACATGACCCAAACGGGGGCGTTCAAAGCATAACCGTTGAAGAAGTTAATGCTTACGAAGGCCATAAAATCGACAAACTTGGTCGTTATACAGGACTTCCTTTTATAGCGCGCCGGGCATTTGAAACAGAGGATGTGGTTTCGCCGGGAACAGTTTATTGGAACGGAAATGCACTAAATAAGTCGGAAAACTTCGTCTTAATTTTCGGGCAGGTAACCCAAGACGGTTACTCGTTTAAAAGGATCATTGAAAAAACGGCTGCAAATGATATGCTAAAAATCAAAGATTTTGCAGGCAGAACAACGACGCTGAATATCGTAAGTTATGAAGAATTAAACGACGGGGAAGGAAATCCTTATCAGGCTGTCACCGTTGTAGGTTTCCCGGAAAACAGCGATTATGTTTACTCTGTAGACGATGCCGTTCCTTGTATGGTTGAAATTATCACAAAGTCGGCAACCGTTTCGCCTTTAACCGATTACGATGAAAAGTTTACAGCGGCCGGTGGTGCAGAAACTTTCGAAGTCGAAACAAACATGAAAAACATTAGCGTAACATTAAACGAGGGCAAAGTGTTACAAAAAACCGAAGGCCATTGGGAATACAGCGGAAACGAACTTACTGTAAATTACGAATTGGCCGAAGGGGATTTCGTTTATATCAAAGGATTATATTAATTTTTAAATACTTAAAACAATGAAAAAGTTATTTTTATTTTTACTGTTATGCTTTGCTTTAGTAGCACAAGCGCAAAACCCGACACCTTTTGACTCCGGGATCAAACCACGCAGAATTGTTCCACAACCTTTAACCACTGTACAGATTGCAGCGCTACCAACACAACCGACGGGAACTATTGTTTATAATAGTACTTTGGGTTTTTGGCAGTTTTATAACGGATCTTCTTGGGTTGCACTTGGCGGCAGCCCTAATTTACAGGAAGTAACTGATGGCAGCGGAAATAACGAAACAACAAACAGCCTGATTGTAAAAGTAGACGGGACAAGATATGCAGAATTAACGAACGATGGTTTAAGACCAAATTGGCCGGAATATTCTACATATTACCTTTATAACGCTATTTCTTTACTAAACACATCAAATTCAAAAGGTATTACAATAACACCGGAAACGGGAATTAATCTCAATCAAAGTGGGCAGTTCACGACACAATTAACATCAAGTGGATTCCAATATTTTAATACAGCATATTTATCAGGAATTACTTTGTCACATGACACAGGCGTCCCGTTTTTAAACTTAAATAATAGTGGGAGAAATGTTAGTATTAAATCAACGAATTTATTTTATGACAATGTAATATTGGAAGCCCCGAGGATGTCAGCAAACAATGAAAGCCGGACGATCCCTATTTCGGTGAATGGCGAATATGCTGATACAGCCGGAAATATATCGATTACTTCATTACCTACTTCGAGCGACTTAAACGACATAACTTTAAACGGAAACTTTACCGAACAGGATATTGAATTTCAAGCCGGGGCAGGTATTAATTTTAATACCGGGGTTTATAACTTAAATGTTCAAAATAACACTTTAACGGCTAACCAAAATTTGGGCTTTCCTAACACTTCCGGAACATTGGCCGCAAAAGTTAATGGGGTTTCTGCAAACTCGGCCGGAAATATAGTTTCAACTTTAGAAACAGTAACCGGTGCAGGTGCAATAACACCAAACAATATTACAGTCGAAAACAGCGGAACGGGGGACAATACCATTATTTATCCCGGATATTTAACCACATCCGATTTTTCAGACAGTAAAATTTCATATTTAACCCCAAACATTTTAAGTTATCAAAGGGGGGCGAATTATTATAATATTGTACCTCCTGCAACACTCACAACGACACGAAATTTAACCTTACCTGATGCCACCGGGACAGTAGCATTAACAAGCCAAATCCCTACAATGGCCACCGAAATCGATGCACTAAAACGCGATGGATCAAACGCAAATTCGAATATTGACATAGGGGGTTATGATATAGAAGCAAATGCAATTCAAACGAATAATGGTTTAGTCCATGATATTTTATTAGCAACCGATTATAAAACTACAAACGCGTCGGGATTATATTCTTATAATTCAGACGAAACATTGGTAGATTACAACCCAATAACCGGCGAATATGAATATGCAAATGGAGCAATAAGATATTTAAACGAAGAGTCTAAAATTTTATTAAATGCACAAAATATTGAAAGTAGTTTTATTGGTACGGGGGTTCAATCGTATTTATATAAAACAAATACATATTTCGAAACGGCTTTGATTAGCGACATAGACGGGGATAATTTTGGGAATAGTGCTTTTCGTTTATCCCCGGAAGAGGGTAATTATTTTCGTAAAACATCAAATGATGGATTTGGAGCTGCGAGATATGATTTAACAATCACGCAAGGTACTGACTTAATGAATTTAAGTGCCGTTGATTATTCAGATGGATTCAGTAATTATTTAAATATTAAACCATTTTTATTTGAAGTAACAGACAATACATATCCATTTGAAGAAGGATTGTTTAGGGTTAATTTAGCTGCAAAAGAAATTGTGGCGGGTGACACGGATGGCGTTTATTCACCAACATATATGCGAGTAAACGTAAACGATGCAAGAATTACATTAAATGCAGACGACAAAATATTCTTAAATACAGTTGATGAAATTTCAATGTCGGCGAATGCAGTTACAATAAACGGGCTTTCTGCAGTTACTAACAAATTAACAAGTCGCACAACGGCGGAAATATTATCTATTGGTACACCAACAGCTGGGGAAATGTATTATAACACTACCTTAAATACAATCGTATTTTATAACGGAACATCGTGGCAAAAAGTAACCACGACAGCAATGTAAGAAACTATGGATTTTTTAAAAGCATTTTATCAGAAAAGGGGATGGTTGCATTTTACAGGAATGATAACCGTTATTTATTTGCTGTTCTTTTGGGGGGCATCAAATTACGCACAAACTACAAAGTTATTTCCCTCAAGCATGTTGGCGTCGTTTGTAAACCAAAAATGGTTTTACCAATTAGCTTTGCTGTTTATTTTATCTTATGTAGTTGGTTATTTAATCGAATGGGGTGAAAGTAAGTTTTTTAAAGCATCATGGGAGTGGTTTGATGTATTTTGGACGATGGCTGCCGCGCCATTCGGAATGCTGATCCATAAATTATATCCGGCACAGTTTTACGATATTGCAATTATTTACATTTCAATTATAATTTGGGAAATAGTAAAACTGATTTATAAAAAAATCAAATCTGGCAGGTAAAAACCCCGGTTTGATTTTTTAATTATAAATGCTTTCATTTGTAGTATATAAAACCATCAAATCATGAAACAGACAGTAACACATTTCGCCACAAAGGAAGCGATCAACAGCGAAACCCCAAAATGGGCTAAAAACCTGTTCCGTATTACCTTTATTTTAACAACCGCGTTCGCCTTTTTTATGGCCGGGACAAACCTTTTTGAAGAAGCTATAAAATTTGAAATTTTGCTCGCTTTAAAATCGCTCGATCTTGTCATTTATGGGGTATCAAAATTATTTGGCGTTACGCTTGAAAACCCAAAAGAAGAAGACTAAAAATTAACCATTAATAATTATTATCATGAAACAAATTGGAAATTATCTTTTAATTGCTTTGTTGATCCTTTTTACTTTGATTGCGGAAGGATCGGAATTGATTACCAACACATTTAGCCCGGAGATCCTTCCGTGGGCGAGATTAATTGGTTATATCTTTACAACGGTTGCGGCTGCAGTAGGGGTAAGAAACGAATATTTACGTCTGCAGAAAAAAGAATAAAAAAATTGTTTATTTTTACAGAAGTATTTTAACCATTAAAAACGAAGAAAAATGAAAAAGTCTTTTATTATTGCAATGCTGATGTCGGTCTTTACCCTCGTGACCGCACAAGCGCAAACGTTTAAATTATTAAACGGAGAGGGGTATTTGAAAAGCACGGTAAACCATGCAACCACTGACACGATTACCAACACGACACCGGAGTATCAATATGTTAATATTGACGGGTATCATGACGTAATTACTATTCAGCCGACAATTACCAAAATTTCCGGCACGGTAGGTGGGACGTTAAAGTTGCAAGGAAGCGTCGATAACGTTGGCTATACTGATATAGCGAGTCAAACTTATACGGCAACCGATACAGCGACACAAACAGCGACGTTTACCTGTAACCCAAGTATATTTCGGTGGTATCGGATCAGCTATGTCGGTTCGGGAACACAATCGGCCAAAATAAAGACGCCGGTTATTGCGCGAAAGAAGCCATCAAATTAAAAATATTACTGAAAAAAAAAGGCGGTCATGAGATCGCCTTTTTTTATGTAGTTTTGGGACGTAAATGCTTGTATTATGAAAAGTTACTTTGTTTTCCGGGATTTATTCCAAGAAAGTTTAAATTCAGTTTCGGTCGGTATAGTGTTAAAAAGTTGGAAGATCAGCAATATTGAAACGCTTACCAATAACTTTTTTAATGAAACGCAAGTCGTTTCTAACAACCCACAATTGGCTTTCGGGTTTTGTAAAGTAAACCCGGATGGATCTTCGCCACAAGTTGAATTAAGCGATCCGAATTCTTGGAATCCTTTTGTTAAGTGTTTTTCTTTAAATTTTGACACGGTAAACGATTTATACCGTGGGCAAACAACGGGCAGCCTTTCAGGTAATTGGTTTGGGCAGGGCATTTTAAATTTGGGAGTCGATGTGCCGGAAGTAATGTCTTTATTTGGCATGATGAAAGGCGCGTTTTTTATTGATATTGATTACAGTATTGACTTATATATTGAAATCGATATAGTGACAAATATCATTGGGAACGTGGTTTACGATGAGCCACAGATTTTAAGAAAGTATAAAATAATTTGGGACTCCAAACGATGTTACAGGGAGTTTTCTTATTACAGTTATCAAACCGGGCAAAACTACAACGACAACGGCCTTGGGTTTTTGGCCGGATTAATTGAAGAAAACTTTACTTTGTCGCCTTTTGTAGATTTTACCGGGATTACTTGTGGGACGACAAATACTTGTGTAAATCGGGAGTTAACAAGATCTTACGCTTTTTCAATAAACATGCCGACGGTTATTCAAGCCCCGGAAATTGCTTTCCGCGAATGCTGTTATATTCACCACGTTTTCGCTGATGCAGGCAGTAACGACGATTTTAAAAACGATTACAGCGCGTTTTACCATCAAAGGCAGTTATCGAACGAAACAGTAACGTTTCATTTATATCGTTATGCGAACGGCCAAGAATACAACCTGATAAACAACACTTATGGGGATTATTTCGATTTTGGACATTTTGCTGTTAACCCTGATTTAAAAGGATATAAAGTTTCATGGAAAAAAGTTTTAAATACCCTTGGGGCAGGTAATTATAAAATCATAAAACGCCAAACGATTGCAGGCATTTTGTTTGAAACGGAATCTTTCGTTTTCACATTATCACAATACAGCAGTTATTTAGCGGACAAAACGGTTAGAATTGATACTGTAATGAACGGATCGTTAACCCACCTTGGGGTCGATTTTACAGATGTTTTTTGGCATGACAGTATTAGAGTGCCGGGCTTTTTTGGCCGTCGCGAGCCACAATTTACCGAAGACAATCTTATTGAAGACGATTACGAAAGCCAACAAATTTCGATGGCACAAAGCAACGAATATAAGTTTCAGACAAACAATATCCCGGAATGCGTCAAAGAGGCCATTATCGATTTTCATTTGTTTGCAAACGATATTTATTTCAATGATTATAACCTTAATAATAGTTCATATAAATATGTTAAGTTTGGGGTAAAATTTAGCAATAACGAAGGAACTGATTATGGCGCGCACAAGCGTAAGTCAAGGTTAAACCTTGTATTTAGAAACAAATTTGAAAACCGCATAAAAAGAAACTACTAATGACGGAAAAACAGGAAAAAGATCTCGAAGAAGTATGCGCATCAGTTCGCAGGATTTTATTTCATTTAGAAAACGATCCACAAACAAACACCGAGGGCGTAATTGCGAAACTCAATCGGGTGGCTTTAGAAGTAGAAGCCTTAAAAACAAGGGAAAAGGTTTATATCGCGAAATTTACCGCTTACGGTTTTGTGGGCGGCATTTTAGGAAGTTTTATCTTAAAATTGCTTTTCATGATATTCGATTTAGTATTTAAACAAATAACAAAGTAAAAAATGAGATCAGCTAACAAAGTAAAAAAAATCGTTATCCACTGTTCGGCCGGATTTGGGGACAAAGCGAGTATTTTAAAGTATTGGAAAGAAACGCTCGGATGGAATACCGTAGGTTATCACAGGCTCGTCGGCCTACATGGTGAAATTTATGAGCTGCAGAGCTTTGATAAGATCACAAACGGCGTGGCAGGGCATAACACAGAAACCATAAATATTTGTTATATCGGTGGAATTGAAGTTATCAATAAGGCAGGGAAAAAAACATACGTTTCGAAAGATACCCGCACCGATGCACAAAAAGACTCGTTAATCGTTTGTATAAAAGAGGCTTTGAAATGGTTAAAGAAAAACGGCGTCGATACATCGGAAATAATCATACTTGGCCACCGCGATTTTAGCCCGGATAAAAACGGGAACGGCGTTATTGAATCGTGGGAAAGAATAAAAGAATGTCCGTCTTTTGATGCAATACCGGAATACAAACATTTAACGGCCGGGGAAGCTTCTGCAGAAAAAACAACTGCAGCCCATAAAGTTACTGCCGGGGACAGTTTGTCCAAAATCGCAAAAAAATACGGGACAACCGTTGAAAAATTAAAAACAGTAAACGGTCTGCAGAGCGACACAATACAAATTGGCCAATTAATAAAGTTGTTTACTTTAGCACTTTTAACCGGTTTGTTTCTTTCATGTTCTGCCCGTAAATCAAACGTTACCGAAAGCGATGTAAAAACTTCGATTAAAACGGATTCAACGGCTGTTAAAACATCAAGCAGCAACACAAAGGAAACCACAAAAGTTCTGCAGGAAAACAATCTTACAACGATTGAAACCACATACGAGCCGGAAAACGATTCAATTCCGATGAAAGTAAAGACACCGGACGGGAAAGTTTTAGAAGTAACCGGGGGCAAGTATAAAGAAAAAAAGGTTTTTGATAATGGTAAGATCACAACCGAAAAAGAAAAGGATCAACAAAAAAACGAAGGGCAGAAAATAGATCTAAATAAAAACGCTGTTACTGATGCCAAAAAAAGGGCAAAAGACACAGCACGGGAAGAGCCTGCCAAAACTTGGGCAGTATCTTCGATTTTGTGGGCTGTTTTCGCTTTAGCGCTTTTAACCGTTGCCTTTCTTTGGTATGTAGGTATAATAAAACGAAAGAAAAGCGCGGAAAACGCTTAAAACGAAAAAATAAGACATAAAACAAAACCACCTTTTTTACAGGTGGTTTTTTTATTTAGCAAAAAAAAGTAAAAAAGATTTTTTTATATAAAACAAATAACCTACATTTGTCAAGTTAAAAAATCTAATCATGGACACAATTAGCACATTAAACCCACCTCGGGAAGACGGATTCCCTAAAATAATTGAAATATCCGGGCAGGGCATCAGTACGCACATCGACGCGAAAGATCCTAATTATAACGAGCCTTTGGATAAACTTTACAAAGAATATCAAGATTAATTAAAACCTTTAGAAATGAGTAAAAAGAAAAAACCGTTTTCGATTGTCGTGGACAATCAAATCGAAAAGTACAATGAAAAAAACCCAACGAAAAGACAGTTATCGCGTGGTTTAATTGCAAAAGAACGCGGTATCGGAACGCAATTACTTTCCGATTGGAGCAGGGGTATTGTTCCGGACGTTGTAGTGCATTTAAAGGAAATCGCAAAAACGCTCGAATGTAGCGTCGACGATCTAATTAAGGAAACAGAATAACAATTAAAAAAAAGTAACATGGCAAACAACATTTTAAACATTCGACCGGTAAAAAGAGGAAACTCAAAAGTTATAATTGGCATAAGCGGCGAATCAGGATCAGGTAAAACGGTAACCGCTTTAAAAATTGCACGCGGTATGGTATCGCATCCAAGTAAGATAGGATTTCTCGACACAGAAAACGGAAGGGGCTCGTTGTATGACAATATACTTGATGCACCTTTTTTAATTGCTGATTTATACCCGCCTTTTTCACCAAACAGATTTTCGCAAGCAATCAAAGAATTTCAAGCCGCCGGGGTTGAGGTTTTGATTATCGACAGCACAACCCACGAGTGGGAGGGCGAGGGAGGTTGCGACGATATTGCAAACGCGCCAAAAGCAGACGGGACACCAAGAAAAGTGGCAAATTGGATTGGGGCAAAAAAAGAACACAAAGGTTTCATGAATACTTTGTTACAGTCAGACATGCACATTATTTGTTGCATCAGGGCAAGGGAAAAAACAGATTTTTCAAACCCTGCAGACCCGAAATCTTTAGGGGTAAAACCTGTTTGCGAAAAGAATTTTATGTTCGAAATGACCGCAAGTTTTATGGTTTTTGATGAAGGCACAAGGCAAACCTTTTTAAAAATACCTGATTATTTGAAAAAGTTTTTTGGAACGGGACAAGGTTATTTAAACGAAAAAACAGGCGAGGCAATTATCGAATGGGTAAACGCCGGGGAAACGGAAGATCCTGTTATTAAGAAAACCAAATCCGAACTTTTAATGGTTTGTCAAGAGGGGGAAAAAGCGCTTTTAAAAGCGTGGGAAGATCTTGCGGAGGATGTTAAGGTTAAAATGAAGCCTTATTCAAAAATGCTACTTGCAAGCGCAAAAGAATACGATCGTCAAAAAACCGAAGCGATCATTACCGACGATACAGATTCGGAAAACGTATTAGAAAGCATTAAGGTTTTATTGGATTTGGAAGGCTTAACGATCAGCGCCGAAGAAAGAACTTTGATTGAAGCGATTGTGAAAAATAAAGAGGTTAGCAAATACAGCAAAGCGCTCAAGACTTTAAACGATAACAGGCCGAAACAATGATACACAACGAAAACAGGATCGGTCACTTTACGAGTTCAAATATTTGGAAGCTTCTAACTTTAGCGAAAGACGGCGTAAGTTTCGGCGCGCCTGCCTTGGGATATATCGAAGAAAAACGTATGGAACGCCGGTTAGGTAAAAGCATTGAAAAAGGTGCAACTTCCCGCGATATGTCTTGGGGGCAGTTTATGGAAATTGTAGTTTTTGAATTGTTAGACTTGTCTTACGATCTAACCTCAAAGGCAACCGATTTACACCCTAAATATGGGGATGTTTGGGCAGGCTCTAAGGATTTAATTGTTCCGGGCGTTAAAATTGCTGATATAAAAGCATTTCAATATAAAAAGTTTTGCCTTTATGCTGACTGTTTAATGCAAAAGGATTTAAACCTTTTTAAAACTACTTTCCCGGAAGAATATTGGCAATTGGTTTCAAATGCCTGCATTAATAAAGTGCGAAGAGCAGAGGCCATTTTATATATGCCGTATGAATCAGAAATTCCGGCCATTCAAAAATTAGCATCGGATTACGATGGTGAAGGATGGCAGTATTATAAATTTATTGCTGATGCAGACCCGAAAGACTTGCCGTCATTAAAAGATAATGGGTATTATAGTAATATTACTTCATTTGAGTTTGAAGTGCCTGCAGACGATGTCGTACTACTTACAAAAAAAGTAATTGAAGCCGGTAAACTTTTAACAGCAGCGTAATGAAAAACCAAATAAAAAAGGACTTTACAATTTGTCCAAATGCTTTGATCGACGATGAAAGCATTATATCAGCAGCGAGGTTTTTATTTGTATGGCTTTGTTCAAAATCAGAAGATTGGAAATTCCATAATTCCGTTATCGAAAAGGCTTGTGGCATTTCTTCTGATACCCGGATAAAGTACATGAAAATATTGGCCGAAAAAGGATGGATAACCGTAACACAAAAGAAAAACAATAAAGGGGAGTGGGGCGAAAATGAAATCATTTTAAATCCGTACCCGATTTTTTCCGGTACGGTAAAAAACACGGTACAGGAAAAAACCGGTAACCGAGAAACTCACCCACATTCCAATACGGATTCTGAAACCAAAAATGAATTATTTACCAAAACGGAACTTATGCCTTTGCCGGATCAAATTTTAAATTATTTGAACGAGCAATTAAAAAAGATAAACCCGGCCGCGCGCGGTTTTTCCGCAATCAATAGAAACTTATCCGATATAAAAATTTGGATAAAGGCAGGTTATAAAATCGAGGATTTCGAAAAGGTAATTGAAAACCGGATCAGGGAATGGGCAAAAAGCCCAAAAATGAACGGTTATTTAAGGCCACAAACAATATTTGGCCAAAACTTTGAATCGTATCTTTTAATGGCAAACAGTAAAGTTTTTGAAATGTCTGCCGCCGGATCTAACAACTATAAACACGAACCAACGGCCGAGCCGGTATTTAAACAGCCATGAAACCATACTTTGAAAAATTTAAGGAAGAAGCGGAATTGTTTTTCGTAACCAAGTTTCTATACAGCCCGGAAATGGAAAAGGAATTTACATTCCTGATCGATTTAATGTTTAATATTGAAAACGATAAAGAAAAAGATTACAGCCGTGGGGTTATTGCTTTTAATAAAAAATATGGCCAATCAAAATCTTTCTTTTTTGAGGTTTTACATCACAGGGTTAAAAGGATAGATAACCGGAATATTTTTATGAAAACAACCGCCAAGGATCTTTATACTTTTTACATCGATCATGGGGAAACGGAATTAGAAAAATATATCAGCGTCAAAAATTTATTTATTGACGATATTGGCGACGAAGGCATCGATGGGAATAAATTAGCGCAAAGGGAAAAAAGCAAAAACCAATTAAATGTTTTGCGGTTTGTTTTGCTTAAAAGATACGAATGGTGGATCGATCCGGAAAAGCGATGGAAAACTTTTGGCACTACTAATTTAAGTATTGAGGAAATCGCTGTTTTGTATGACGGACGATTATCGGACAGGCTTGAGCAAATGGTTTACTTTAGGCATTTCGATTTTTTAGAAAAAGGATCATTTCGTCAGATCAAAAATTCACGGCCTTTAACCCGCGAGGAAATTGCAGAAAATTGGCAAAAGGTAGCAGCTAAAAAAAAGGAAGAGGTTTTCGATCCGATCGCTTTTTTAAATGATATGCTTTCCGAAAGTATTGATTATTTACAAATAGACGATTGGATTAGATGGGGCAAAATAAAGGAAATCCTGTTTGATTTAAAACTTTTAACAGTTGAAAAAATCGAGGAAAAGATAACCCCACAATTAAAAAAGGAAATTGAAATCCGAGAGCGAAAATCGGTACGCGATACAGTAGAGTCGCGCTACAAACATGCTGATTTTGGAACGCAAAGACGTAAAAAGGACGAAGGGCTTGCGGCAATTACACCGGAATACATCCATAAAATATCTTCTTTAGAAGTAGTAAAACAAATGTTTATTGAATTAAAAAACGAACCAAATTTTAAATTTTCATGAGAGCGATTATTGGAATAGATCCGGGGGCAGGCGGCGGAATAGCTGTTTTCCATAAAGGTATTGCAAAAGCAGTAAGCATGCCGAAAAGCATTAAAGATATAGACAATTATTTACGCTTTTTAGCTGATACTTACGAACGGCCGTTGGTATTTATTGAAAAAGTAAGCATTCACAGGGACGACAGTAAAACTCCGGGAATGCAGTACGGAATACAAAAAATGTTGGCCAATTACGAATCGTTATTGACAGTAATACGATTAATCGGGCTTCCGATCGTTCAAGTTTACCCGGTATCTTGGCAATCAATGCCGGGAATAAAAATTAGCAGAAAAGGGATCACAAAACAAGAGCGAAAAAATCATTTCAAAAGTTATGCAGCAAAAACGTTTCCGGAATGCAGCGTAAATTTAGCAGTAAGCGACGCGCTTTGTTTAATAATATTTGGTACTGATAAAATTCATAACGATCCACAATGGATTGTCGACAGGGTTGAAAACATCGATAAAAAAGAACTAAAACTGTTTTAAACATGATACCAATTAAAATCAAGATTTTGGAAAACCTTGAAGATCTTCGTTCAAAGATCAGTCAAAGCCGCCACGCGGAAGTTATAACGTTAAACAGTTTTTATGAATGCGATTGCGGAACAACTTTTACGCTTTCAATCGAAATGCTTGTTTCAAAAGCAACAAATGAAAAAGGAATCCGGGTTGTTCGCGGTTTTGAAATATACAGCATCCATTTTTTTAAGAACAACGGAGAAAACGCGAATTTTAGTTATACAAAAGACGAATTAACTGATTATATAGATTTTTAACATGGCAATTACAAACTTTGAAGATCAGACGCACGAGTTAACCGAATATGAATTAAAAACTTTGCTGCCGTTAATGGTAAAGGGATTAAAAACAAAAGTCGGCGTAAATAACTCAATTACATCCACCGAAATTGTAAAAATATTAAAGGCGGCAGGTTATAAAATAGACCCGGCAAGGGTTAGAAAATTAGTTAACCATATCAGGGTAAATAATGAAATTTATAATTTAGTCGCAACCGGTAAAGGCTACCACGTGGCCACATCAGAAAGCGAATGCAGGCTTTTTATAAAATCCTTGGACGAAAGAATTAATTCAATCATAACCGTCCGGGACGCGATGCAATACCAATTAAATAAATCAATAGAAAATCAAAAAAAGTAACTAATTAATATTTTATATCATGCAAAAAAGAGAATTGAATTTCAGCGATTTTGTACCATCAAAAATCAAAATCAGCGAGGACGGCCTTGATGTCGATTACAGCGAAAAAGGATCAAGCGGCGACGATGTTGGCCGAAAAGGACACGGAGCGCCGAGCCCACAATTTACCGAGGCCTTAAATCGTTTGCAGTTGTACATGGCGCGCCGACTTGGGTTGTTAACATGGTTTTACAAATTAGAACCGGAAATAAAAGGAGTTAACGATACATACGAACAGGCGCTTAAACTTTATAACGCGGAAATTGAACGTTGTAAAGTTACCGGGGTTGTATTTGTAGGATCAGAACAATTGGCCGGGGTAAAAATTACAGGGACGTTAAAATGTGAAAGTGGATCGGTAGGCATGGCCACGCCAAATATCACATTTGCAAGCGAAAAATTGGGTTATGAAAAAGAAGTTAAGGAAATAACCGAAATTTTAAAAGAAGAGGCCTTTCTGTATATCTTTAAACGTAAAAGAGCGCAATTGGATTTGGAGGACGAAATTGAAGCTGCAGAAAACCCGGAAGATCAAGAGCCGGGGCTTTTTAAAGGCGAAAATGATGGGGATTAAAAGAAAGCCAAGAAAGTGCAAAGACCCGGATTGTGAAAAGTCCGGGTTTTTCCAAACAGGTTACTGTTCTGCAGAGCATTTTTACAGAAACAAAAAACCGAAAGCAAAAAAACCCGGTAAAAAAATAAAACCGGTTTCCGATAAACGGGCAGCGCGTTTAAAAGAATATTACGCAAAACGGGATTTATATTTGGCCGAGCCTGAAAATAAATTTTGTGCCTGTGGATGTAAAGCGCAAGCCGACACAGTAGAACACACAAGGGGGCGCGAGCATGATGTATTTTGGGACGATTATGCACGCGAAAACAATTTGCCACTTTTATTAGATCACAGGTGGTGGAAACCTTTTAATAGTGTTTGCAATCAAAAACTCGAACGCGATGCAGCGTTTTCACACCAACACCAATTAAGCAAATTGCACAATGGCAAAAAAGGAGATCTCAAAGGAAAACAGTAAATTTGAAATACCGCCGGACACACCGGTAGAAGTATTTGGATTTAAAGACGACAAAACCATAAAAACGGTAATGTCTTATGAAAAGTTTTTAGGATTAGTGGCCGAAAATGGATGGCTTTTAAGGGCATACCAAACAGGTCATAACACAACAATAGTAAAAAACAAATAACAGAAAAATTATGGAAGTAATTGGAAAAATCAAATTAATTGAAGCCGAACAAGCGGTAACAGATAGCTTTCGAAAAAGGCTTTTGGTTGTAGCAACCGAGGAACAATACCCGCAATTTATCAGCATTAATTTTGTGCAAGATAAAACGGAATTACTTGACCGTTTTGCAGCAGGGGACGAAGTTAAGGTCAGCATAAATTTACGCGGAAGGGAGTGGGTAAATCCACAAGGCGAAACCAAGTATTTTAACGATATACAAGGGTGGAGAATTGAGCCTTTGAATAACACATCCGGAACACATACGCCAAGCGCCGGTCAACGATCAGCAGCGCCGGCAGCATCCGGGGAAGCGCCTGCCGGAAATTTCAACGAAGAAGAACACGACGATCTTCCGTTTTAAAAAAATAGGTAAATAAATTAAAAAACGTTTGTATAATAAATTTATTTACCTATATTTGTTCCGCAATAGTGCAAAAATCAAATATTTATTATCATGTGTAAAACAGTTCTTTTATCTATGACAGCGGCCATAAAGACTGACAATCCTGTTAGAACGGCAATTAATAAAAATTTTGTTATCCGTTGGAAACATCAAGACGAAAAAAAATATCGTTTGATCGGTGCAGGCCGTTATAAATACCTCGTTGGCGAAGACTTCTGCCAAAAACACTTCGAAAAAGTTTTAAACAGTTCACAACAAAAAATATCTTTCAAGATGCGAGGCCGTCTTGATATTGTATTTGTATCAAAGTAATATTAACATAAATTATTCATCATGGCAAAAGCTATTAAAAAACAAGCGCAAGCCGCCGGATCAGAAGCGGCCGAAGAAAAACCAAATGTACAACCGGCAGCAGTCGGAAAATCCGTTAACATTTTAGCTATCAAAGAAGATCAGGTAGCAAAGTGGAAAGAAATTGAAAAACAGCAAAAGGATTTGGTAAAGAAAACCCCGATTATTGAGGTTGTAACGAAAGATAATTACGAAGCGGCCAAAAAACAAAGAACACTATTATTGGGGGCTTCAACAAAGTACGAAAACGAGGGTAAAACCATCAAAAGTTTTTTAAACACTTTGAAAAACAACCTTTGGCAAAAATTTACGGACGTTGCAAAAATTACCCGCGATCACTATGAAAAACAGCAGGCAGCCATCACAACTTACGAGGCAGCGGTACAGGCGGAAAAGGAACGTAAAATAAAAGAAGCACAGGAAAGGGAAGAGCGTATTAAAAAATCAATTACGGATCAGGAAGAAAAATGGCGCGCCGAAATTGATTCTATGACTGTAGAAACAATGGGTAAGGAAAGCGAAAGAATTTACGCCGAAATAGTATCGTTGCAAGATACTTTCGAAGAATTTGAAATCTTTTTTGATATTGCAACCGATAACACAAAGGACAGGATCGATGTTAAAATGGCCGCTTTAAAAAAAGCCGAAATGGAAGCCGATCAAAAAAGAAAAGAAACGCATGTGGCCAAAATACAATCGATACAAAACCAAGTTTTAAACTCGATAATGGACGCAACGTTTGACAAAATCGAAACCGTAAACGATGAAATACTTTTGGTTTTAGATGCCGAAAACGATTTTGAAGAATATCAGGATTCTTTTGAAAGCACGAAAGCCGATTTAAAACAACGTTGGGGAAACAAGGTTGCGGAATTAAGTGCAGCAGCAAAAAAAGCCGAAGAAGACGCAAAACGGGACAAAGAACTCGAAGAATTGCGCAAAGAAAAAAGATATAACGAGCGCTTACCAAAATTAAAAGCCATCGACGTTGTAATTGACGAAAACGGCGACGGATCTTGGCAGGATGTAATTTACACTAAACAGCACATTTTGGACGATCCGGACGACGTGTTTGATGAAACAATTTTAAACATCAAAAGGCAGCAGGAAGCAAAGTTAACCCAATCCGGCAGCAACCTCGCGGAAGCTTCTGCAGAAGAAAAACCACAAAGCGAGCCGGCTGCAGAAAACCAAATAACTATTGACGAAGTTATCGCAAAAGAAACCCGAACAGAACTTGGGCGCGTTACAACGGTGGCCGAATTAATTGATATTTTACAAGATTACCCAAGTAACACAAAAATAAAATTTGGGGATTCTGAAGGCCTTGCAATCAGTTACGAAGATAAAGCCGGGGAAGCCGGGGTAATTGTTTTTGAGGCGTAAATGGAAGAAGATTTACATTGGTACGATCACACCGAACTCCCGGAGCTTATATCAGACAGCGAAAACGGGTTTTCGGTTGACGTATTGATTTACAACGTAAAAACAAATGAAAGAATAATTGGGTGGTTTGATTACAACCAAATGAAATGGCTTTTTTTTGTTAGGTTATCAGGATTTGAAAAATTTAAATGGAGATACTTTACCGATGAATACGACAAACCTCAAAAATAAAATTAAGGATATTGCACAAACTCAAAATTGGGTTTTTTTAGTAGATCAGCCAAAAACATCGATGTTAAGTTTTGAAAAACAAATTGAAGCAGGGAAAAAGCCGGTAAGGATGAATATATATTACACCGCCGCGTCTTCAATCGATAATTTTAACTTAACAGTCGCAACCTGCCTCGATCATCCAAAAAAAGGTAAAACACAATTATTTCGGAAAAAAGTTTCGGAATCACAGTTAAACGCCTTATTTTTAAACCCAAGAAAGCACACAAAAAAAGGATATTACCAAAAATAAATGAAAACCATGTCAGACGAAATTTTAATACCGTACCGCGAATTAAACGATTTTCAAAAAAACCTTTTTTTGGAAAATGCCGTTAAAGTTTTAATTAAAACAAACGAAATCCGGCAGGCAAAAATAAACGAGCTTGAAAATACCCTCGAAGTATTAAAAGAAACGGATCGTAACGCTAAAAAAGTACTGATGCAGCGCGACGAAATCAAAAATCTAAAACGATCTCGCGATTCTTATAAAGATATGTGGGAACGGGAACTTTGTAAAAACCTTAAAAACAATAACAATGGCGAAAGCAGTTAAAAAAGCACCGACAAAAAAGGAAATTTCAGACAACAGAATTGAAAACCTTACGAACGCAATTTACGACACAATAGAGAAAACCGGGAAACTTGTGCCTGGGCAACTAACGACGACAGAGGTATTGAATGCCCTTTTAAGAATTGCGCATTCTTATAACTCCATGCATTTAGACCACGAAATCGCTCAATCAGTTTTAAAAGGATCGCGAAAAAAAAGGTAAAAAAACCTTTTACCAATAAAATAAAAGTTTTATATTAGCCACGCAATATTGCACAAAACAAAATTATTACATCATGTTAGAAGACATCCAAAAAGAATTAACTTCAATCTTCAAAAGTTACCCAACTGTTTCAGCGCTTACTTTTATAACAAAAAAAGGCAGTTGGGCTTTATCAGTAAAAGACAATAAAATTACATCCGGTAAAAAATCAAAGCACAACTTCAAAACGCTTTTGGATGTAATTATTTTCCTCGAAGAATTATATACTGAAACAGGTAAATAAAAAAACAATGACAGTATTTAATCAGATAGGATTTTCCAAAGATTATTACCATAACGGAAAATATATTGGCTCGGAACGGGTGCAAGATCAAGACCGCACGGAATTTGGTTATGCAGGCCGCAAAACTGAAGTATTATCGGAAACAAAGGTTTTCCGAAATAAGAAAAAAATCAAAGCAGGGGAAACGGTTGTAACAGAATTATTCCCTTTAAACGGCAGGATCATTAACAAATAAAAACATGGACAGAGTTTACAAAAAAGCCTTAATTATTTCGATACTTGATTTAATACCGTTAAACGGTAAAAAGCAAAAAAAGGAAATCATTACAAGCGTTTACGGGGCGGACGCTGATTACTTTCAAAGTCGAAGCTTCGACGTACTTTTATGCCACGCAAAAAAGGAACTGCAGCCAAAAAAATTTAAGTGTAACTCCGGGATCATAACCCGTATAAATTAATTAATCAAATGCAAACAAAAACAATCAAAAAAGTCATAACTGCAAAATTAGAGGGGTGGCTTGCATCGATTACGGACGAAAAACTTCGTAAGGATGTTCGCGGAAGCTTGTTGGTTTCCGGGGGATGTATTACTTCAATGTTTCAAGGTTTAGAAGTAAATGATTTCGATATTTACATTCAGGACATGAATGTTTTGGTAAGGCTTGCCACGTATTACTGCCCGACAAGCGTACTCGATGGCCGCAAAAAAGACGATTACATCAAAGAAAGGTTTCCGGATTACGACCCCGCAAACCCTTTTTGGCTTGACACCGAAGAGCCTTACGCGCCAAAAGATTTGGTAAGGCTTGAAACCCTTAAACCGGATCAGGTAAAACTCGACATCGAAAGCGAAGGAATTCGCAAGGACGCGCCGGAAGATCCTTTAGAGTATCAGGTTGTATTTTTATCACAAAACGCCATTTCTTTATCCGGTAAAATCCAAATCGTTTTGCGTTTTAGCGGCAGCCCGGAAGAGATCCACAAAAATTTTGATTTTATTCACGCTACAAATTACTTCACCTTTAAAGACGGTTTGGTTACAAACGTGCCGGCGCTTGAAAGCATTTTAACAAAGGAGTTAAAATATCAGGGCAGCCTTTACCCGTTAACTTCAATTATCAGGATGAAAAAATTCATTAACCGCGGATGGAAAATAAATGCGGGGGAAATGTTAAAAATTATGTTTCAAATATCGGAAACAGATTTAAAAGACATCAGGGTTTTGGAAGAGCAATTAATCGGGGTTGACATCGCTTATTTTGGTTTATTAATCGAGGCTTTGCAAACGGTAGAGCAGGAAAAAATTACATCCGGTTACATTAATACCGTTATCGATAGAATTTTCAATCAGTACGACGAAGATCATGAAGCTAATTTAGAAAGGGGGGAATAATGAGCGAAGCAAATAATGAAAATTTTGATCTATTTGGGGCAAAAGTTGAAAAAGACGTTCTTTTACGGGACGTCTTTTTAGAGCCACCTTTTACAGTATTAGACACCCGCGGCGGGGCATGGCGTAACCGCAAGCGATTATGGAAAAATCTTGGTATTGAATCCGAAGTAAGCAGGGAAGGAATAAACCTAATGTCGACACAGGCATTCGCCGCCGAAAAATACGGGCGTACTGCAAAGGATGAAATGTCCGGGGTTTCGATCTTTGACCCGGCCTTGTGCGAATTAATGTATCGATGGTTTTGTCCGGATGCCGGAAAAATACTTGACCCTTTTGCCGGTGGATCGGTGCGAGGAATTGTAGCGGGAAAACTCGGCTATTTTTACACAGGATTAGAACTCCGGCCGGAACAGGTACACAGCAACAGGGAACAAGCCGTAAGGATATTGGGGGCAGGAAATCAAGCCGAATGGGTTACCGGTGACAGCGAAAAGACATTGGATCAAATAAAAAACCTGTCTGCAGACATGATTTTTAGCTGTCCGCCTTATTTAGATCTCGAAGTTTATAGCGACGACCCGGACGATTTATCAACTATGAAAGACGATAAATTCGAAGAAAAGTATCAGAAAATTATATCCAAATGTTTTGATAAAATAAAGGACGGGGGTTATGCCGTATTCGTTGTCGGGGATGTACGCGACAAAAAAGGTAATTATCGCATGTTTACCGAAATGACTGTTCGATGTTTTGTAAAAGCCGGTTTTAAATGTTACAATAAGGCGGTTTTACTGCAGCCAATCGGAACGGCAATGCTTCGGGCTAACAAAGTATTTGGATCAAACAAAAAACTCGTTAAAGTACACGAGGACGTTTTAATCTTTAAAAAGCATTAACCATGAAAAATATCACTATTGAAGAACATGAAGGAATTTTGGTACTCCGGGACGATCTTCTGCCGGGCGGTACAAAATCCGTACTGATGCCAAAATTAATCGGGGACGCGGCCGAATACGTTTACGCCACACCGGTTTACGGGGCTTTTCAAATTGCACTCGCTAACTATTGTAAAAGCAAAGGGATAAAAGCCACTATTTTTTGCGCAAGACGTAAAAATAAACATCCAAACACAATAACAGCAAAACAGGCAGGCGCGACGATCGTCGAAGTTGACCACGGTTATTTGAGCGTCGTGGAAAAAAAAGCGAAAGATCACTGCGAAAGAACGGGGGCTGTTAAGTTAGTTTTCGGGGCTAAAACCCCGGAAGCTATCAAAATAATTTCGGAACGATGTAAAGCAGTTATAAAGGAAATCGGAAAAGAGCCGGACGAAATTTGGTGCGCTGTTGGATCAGGAACGCTCGTTGAGGGCATCCTTGCAGCAACTAAAACCGCAAAAGTATTTGGGGTCGTTGTTGGTATTGATTATAAAAACGACCACCCGCGTTTAAATCTTATCAAATACAGAAAGCCGTTTGACAAAGTATCAAATTATAAAGCGCCTTTTCCAAGTATGGCAAATTACGATTTAAAGGCTTGGGAAATGTGCGACACATTAAGTAAATCGGAAAACTGTTTATTTTGGAATGTATGTTAAAAGATCAGGACTTATTTGGACAGGAAATACAAAAGGACGTTTTATTAAGGGACAAATTTATTGAACCGCCTTTCAGTATTTTAGACACAAAAACTGGGACGTGGCAAAACCGTAAGCGGCAATGGAAAAACCTTGGTATTAAATCCGAAGTTGGCCGCGCTGATGAAATGACTTTTAAAGGTAACATGAAAGCCATCGATTCGTACCGGGTAAAAGAAGGCAAAAAGGCAAGCAGCGTCGAACAGGGAACTTCAATTTTTGATCCTGCCCTTTGTGAAATTCTTTATCGTTGGTTTTGCCCTGCCGGGGGGAGTATTTTTGATCCTTTCGCCGGAGGATCAGTTAGGGGAATCGTGGCCAATTATTTAGGCTTTCGATATACCGGCGTCGACATCCGGCCGGAACAAATTGAAAGCAACTACAAACAAGCGAAAGAAATTATTCCTGATAAAGTACCACTTTGGATTGTTGGGGATTCTGCAGAACAAACGGATATATTAAGAAAACAAAACTTTACAACCGATTTCGTTTTTTCCTGCCCACCTTACGCTGATCTCGAAGTTTACAGCGATTTATCCGGGGACATCAGTAATATGAAATACGAAGATTTTTTAAGGGCTTACCGCGCCATTATTTATCAAAGTTGTCAGTTATTGCGGCCGGGTTGTTTTGCTTGTTTTGTTGTGGGCGAAGTAAGGGACAAAAAAGGCAATTATTACGGCTTTGTTCCTGATACGATAAAAGCCTTTCAAGATGCAGGGCTTCATTTTTACAATGAAGCTATATTGTTAAACCCGGTGGCTTCTGCATCGATGAGGGCAGACAAACAATTTTCGGCAGGTCAAAAACTTGTTAAAATACACCAAAACGTTTTAGTTTTTAAAAAAGATGAACGATAAATTAAAAGATCACGTTATTTCAAAAGCTCTGCAGGAAGCGCTCGATGAAAAAGCAATATTAATCGAAGAAGATTTTTTCCTTGGTATTGCTGCCGAAATCGCTCGTGCGTTTTCCTTTTATTTAAGCACCCCGGAAAACATCGGTAAAATAATGGAACTATTGATACACAACGACACAAACGATCGTTTTATAAAAATCATGGTAAAACCCACGGCAGTCGACGAGGGGTTAACGTTTGAGTTAGATGCAGACGACTTAAATCAGGACGAATTTTTAGATAATTATAACCGGTTAAGCAACTCCGGGGAATACGACGTCAAAAAAAATTTTAACGATTATTAAAAATAAATCAGAAAATATTTTGCGGTTAGGTTTTTTTACCTATCTTTGTTCTGCAATAATGCACTAACAAATAAATTTTTTAATCATGGAAAACATTTTATCTAACATCGGAACACAATTTGCAGCAGTTGAAAAAATCGAAAAACAACTTTTTGACGTTGTAAAATTAAAACTGAACACAGGCCTCGAGGGTTATAACGTGCCAAAACATTACGGCGTTTTTAAAGGTACGGGAGGCGATTGTTTCGGGATCGTTGGGGATGTTTACGAGCCAACACAACCAAAACTTATTTTATCTTCACTTGTCGAATGCGCGGCTTCTTCTGATGTAGATTTTTCCCAAATTAACTACACAGAACACAAGGGCGGAAAAATGATCCGTTTTGACGCACCGATCGGGAAAATATCATTTAAAAACATGCGCGGCATCGAAGACGAATCGATCGTTAAATTAAACGTTCAAACAGGGTTTGATGGCCATACCAAAACCACAATGTTTTTAACCACTTACCGAATGATATGTGCAAACGGGATGAAAGCCACAAAAACAGAATTCGCGGTTTCTTACAAAAATGTAAAAGGCAACGTGGGCAAAGTTCTTTCAATGTGCGAAGCCGTATCTCAAGCAGTAAGCCAACAGGATCAACTCAAAGAACTTTATACACATTTAAACAGCATCAAAGTTGGCCAAAAAGAGGTTAACGACTTTTTGTTAAAAGTAACCGGTTTGGATCAGGCACAATATAACGAAATGAACGCGGCAAAAAGAAAAAGATTAGACGCGATAAACGAAAGCGTGGCCATTGAGTTTAACCGCACCGGCGCAACCGCCTTCGGATTGTTAAACGGAATTACACATTATACAAACCACGTTGTGGATGCAGAAAACCGCCAAGATTATTTATACATCGACAGCGGGGTTGAATTAAACGACAAGGCTTTGAAATTTGCTTTAGAGTTAAGCTAACATAAAACAACGGAAAGCCCTTTACCGGGCTTTCCTTTTTTGTATTATCATGGACAGAATATTATCAGCACCAAATTACAGATTAGACGTATTTGATGAAATTAAAATTATCAGTATTGAAGATCTAAATACAGGGGGAATTTCCTTAACAAATAACATAGAAAGCGTTATGCAGGATGTTCGGGAAATATGCTTAAAAATCGGTCTTAAAATAGACGGTTTTCAGATCATTTACAAAGACAGCATGGGGATATGGGACGGCTTCGGACAAAACAGCGAAACATTTATACCGTACCAAGAAACCTGCCGCCACTGCGCAATAAACAAAGCAATTCAAAAAAACTAAAATATGGCAAAAGTTTCTAAAATTAATTTAAGGCTGAAAAGCGATTATGGCGAAAATTATGAAGTACATTATAACGCGAAAAAACAACCCGGTTTTTCTGTAAAAGGATTGCCGGAAGATTTTACAGCAGTAACCCAAGTAAAAGTTTACGGTTACGATACCGAGGACGCACTTGGTGCGGCAATCAGAACAGGAGTTCAAAATTATAAAGCGATAAAACAGCAAAGTAAAAAAGTTATCGTTTACAAGGCATCAGCAACCGGGGAGCTAACAATGATAAAAAAGGCTGCCGGGCATTATATCGGGAAGCTTCCGGGTATTAGCCAAAAAATTGATTCTTTTGGATATGGCGCGGAAGAAGCCTCGTTTGGTATTACTTACAATGTAATGATGGAAGTCGAAACAGTTGGCGTAAAAAAATATCATTATTTAAAGGAAGACGGCAGCATGGGCAGCGGTAAAACTTTAACAAGATACGAGCAGGTAATGGATCACACAGAAAAACGCGAGCTTTTTTTCGCAAACATTTACGAAAGTATGCGCTTAATGGTGCAACAGATCAGCAAATTTATAGACGCTGATTCACAGGCTGCAGCCTTTTTAATTGATAACAGTAAAAACGGTAATTTGTTAGGATCATGAAAGAAGAAATTTTTGTGAAAGGAGATCGGATTAAATATGTTTACCTGCATTCATTAAATAGAAATAGCCGCGTAAAACGTGAAAAAAAAGGAACATTTGTAAGGTATAGCAAAGGCAGAAATGGAAACATAAAAGCCGCTGTCGTTAAAATTGACAGTAATAAAAACACATCGAAAGTTCCTGTTACATCGATAACAAAAGATTAATAAAAATGGAAAATAAAAAGTACTGCCCGAGCAACGGAACGGAAGGCATGATGTTCATGGCTAAATTTTGCGATCAATGCGCAAAAGAAAAATTTACACATACCCAACAGGACGGCGACAAAAAATGCGATATTTTAACAGCTACTATGGTGCATGGGATTTTAGACGATGAATACCCAAAAGAATGGGTTTACAACGAAAATAACGTGCCGGTTTGTACTGCCTTTAAAAAGCATGTTTGGCGCGACAGTTTTACCGGTGAGTTAATCGAACCGGAAGCGGAGGAAATTGTAGATCCTGACCAATTAGATTTATTTAAAGATAACGGATTTACAAAGCATTATTTAAAAACAGAAAGCGAATATTTCCGGGAAGTGCAATCAGGTAAAAAAAAATTCGAATTAAGAAAAAACGATCGCGGGTTTAAAGTAGGGGATGAATTGTTTTTGATTGAAATAAAAGACGGAAAAGAAACCGGATCAGCGATTCACGGCTTAAAAATAACCTACATTTTAACCGGCGGAAAATACGGGCTTGACCCGGAATATTGTATAATTAATTGGTAAAAACATGTCAGAAAACGAAGCTATTAAAGTAAAGGAAAATAAGGGTATAACCTTGGAACAAGTTCAGCAGGACATTAAGGACGGGAAATCGACAGCGATTTATTATTCATCCCGAACGCTTTGGTGGACGCACCTGCCGGAAGATTTAAAGGAAGCGACAGCGATCGGGAAACAATATACCGATTTACTACTTAAAAGGATGCTCGCCGACCCGACGGTATCAAACGAAAAAAAGGACGAGATCGAAAAATACATTGGTATAATGCAACGATCTCACGAAATGCACCCGGAGGGTGGAGTGCCAACAGATCCAACAGGCGCGCCGCTGTTACAAATTAACGACCCGGCTTTATGGGTTAACGAGGCAATAAATAAACCGGATCACTTTGGCCGTCATAAATTAGACGCTTTTATTGCATCGCATCACAGGAACGACGGGGAATACTTTTTTTCTTGGGATCAAATAAACACATTTTTGGACGCTAAAAAAAGGGATCATGAAAAAGGCAATTAAAACAACGTATTTTGGCCTCGTTGGTTTGTTTTTCTTTATTGCAGGGCTTCATACCTGTATTTATATAACAGAAAGCGAAAAATACAACCTTTTTTTTATTGCAGCAGCACAAGCCGCGGCCGCTGCATGGTTTTTGTGTTTGTGGTTTTACAGATCATTTATAAATAAATAACAATATGAAAAAATCGACCATTACAGACTTGCCAAATGACATCAGGGCGTTAATTCCGGAAAGCGAAAGATCCGAAGCAATTAACAAAATCATTACCGAAGCCGAAGCCGGCGAATACCATGATTTTAAGAATAAAAAATACGTTTGCGGTAAAATGGCCGTTAACGAATTACTGCACAAAACAGGCGACAAACGCCTTGAGGTTATCCGGCAGGCAGTAATTAACGGCGAATACGATGAAAGCCCGGACGATGAAGATAAGGCCACAATGAAAAAGGATTGGATTGAAGGCGGCGGGACAGAAGCTTCTTACAAAGCCTTTTTTGGCGCTGATTAAAAAACCAAATACCACTTTTGTTTGCGAACCCCGAACCTGATGAAAAACAGAGCTTCGGGGTTTTTTTAATAAATAGGTAAAAAAAAGTATAAAAATATTTTGCGGTTAGGTTTTTTTACCTATCTTTGTATGGTAATAATGCAATAACAAATATCAAATTATCATGAAAACCACTTTTACAATCGCAAACATCCACGCTGAAGAATTAGAACAGGCAATCGATTTACACGAAATCGAAGGATTAACTTCAATATCAGAGGGCGAGTTTAATACAAGATTTACCTTTGATAACCTAACCGACGAAGAAGAGGCGGAAATCCACAAATTAATCGATAATATTGAGTCAAGATAATAACCGGCAATACTGCCATAAAAAATACAATCATGAAAACGCAAATTTTTAAAAACGCTTGGGAATATGTAAGAACAACCGGGGTAACCTTTAGCGCCGCTCTTATAATTGCTTGGGCTGAAGCAAAAGCCGACAAGTTGACAAACGATTTAATTGAAGCCCAAGGAAAGGCGTTTAACTACAAAGCGGAAAAACAGATCGAATTGGCGCTTTCTGCAGAAGTAAAAAAAATCAACACTTATAAACCTTGCCACGTTTATTACATGCCTAAAAATGAATTTGGGGCTTATGTAGTAAATAACGCCGGGGCTGCCTTGTGTTATGACGGCAAAACCTTTAACAACGATTAAGATGGCTGCAGTACAGGAAATCACAGTAAAATTAACCGATGTATTGACAGGCACGGTAATAAAAACTTTTAACGATCGTGGCGACATCGAGGAGCTGATTAAATACGGCGTTAAAAAGTATAAAGGCAAAAGGGTTTTAAATATGATCGAATGCACAATAAACGGCCGAAAAGTTAAAGTAATATTCACTAAAAAAAACAAGTAAGATGAAAACCGCGCAATCAGTTAACGTGAAAATGACAAGTTACACAAGGTTTATTTTTCCAAAAACCGGGCTTAACATCCACCAAAAAATCAATGTACGCCACAATATATTAGAAGCAGCGAAACCAATAACAGACAGAATGTTATAAAATAAGCCCCGGATCAAACCGGGGTTTTTAGGTGGGAATGATCCCTTAAACAGTAAACAAATGAAAGCAGTAATTAAATATTCCGTTTTATTGTATAACGGTAAAAAGGCAAGTAAAAAAGCAGTTTATAACGACTGCCCGGATTTTGAAACCATCGTTCATGACTCTTTTTTAGAACCGGGGAAAAAACTTTATACAACGGTCGAAGATCAAATAGACGATTGGGTTTCCGGCTTTGATAAATCAACTTGGATGGCGGAAAACGAAATATCTTTGATTTTTAATTGGGAAGTTATCAGCGCCGAAATTACAATTAAAGCGGTCGGGCTGCCTGCAGAAACCAAACAACTTGTAAACAAAGCAAAACCGCAAAAACTTACAACGGATCAAATTTTACAGGTTTTTGTTCAGTTGCCGGGAATGGAAAAGTTAAAAGACGATTTTTCCGCAACTTATCAAACGATGAAACCCGCGATAAAAAACTTATCTTATAAAAAGCAAATCGAAATAGTTTTGCAGGCAATCGGGGTGGCGTACAAATCAGCGAACAACGTTTTTGACCGCTTAAATGAAATGGAAAACGATATTAAAAGGCAAACAAAGGGGAAAACGCATTTAGAAATAAAAGGCATGCAAAAAAGGGGCGAATTAAAACGTAAACCGAAAAACAATGAATAAAGATCAAAAACCTTGGCGTTTAAATATCCTGCCTGATGCCGGCCGGATAAAAAAACAATTTTTAACGTGGGCAAAAAACCAAAACAGGATAGTAACAGATCAAAACGGGGATTTAAAAAAAGGCGACATTATACAGTTTTACAACGGGTATGGCGTTTTAATTGAATCCGAGATCCTTGGTTTTGACGAACAGGGAAAAGTATATCCTTTGTGGGACTGTTATTGGTTTGCGATCGATATAAAAGACAGGGAAGTAAAATTAATCAATAGTTAAAATGGAAAATGATAAATTAAAGGCGACAATAGTAGGGGTGGCCATCCTTTTATACCTTATACTTTTTAAAGTGTATCAGGTACAGAAAACACCGACCGGCCGTGGGATCATTCACGAGCTTCGGTTAGCGATTGCAGAGCGTTTAATAATGATTGCTTTTAATATAATGCCGAACAGCAAAGAAAAAGCAGAATTTGGGAAAGCCTTGCTCGATTGTATAGATAAAGTCGAACGTAAATTTTAAAACATGGCAAATATTAAAAAAATCCTGTATCGATTTTGGTACAGCGACGGAAGCGTAACAATGCCGGCCGTCTTTACACTTGATAAAATATTGAACGGCGCGCCGTTTGAAGTGACTTCTGACATGCCGTTAATGAAAGGATATAAAATGTCCGGATCATGCGACAGGGGAACAGAAATGCAGGACGAAGCCGGGCAGGTTATTTTTATTGGGGATATTGTTGAAGTCTGCGTCTTTTTTGTTAGCCCTGAAAACCCGGACGAAGATTTTCACTTCAGGGGATTAGTAACAGAAGAAAACGGTATCGTTAATTTAAGAATTTCCCACATGATGTATAAAGGGAAAGATTGGCACAAGATCAGCAAAACAACCCCGTTTTTCCCTTTTGATAAGGATTGTATAACAGACGACGGGTTTTGCTCAATATCGCTGTTTCATTTGTGCGCTTTATCAGGTAACTTGGGCGAATATAATCCGGCCAATGTAACGATCATTGGAAACATGATGCAGAACAGCGAATTATTATAAAACAAACCTTTTAACAGATCAGAAGCCCGGAGCGAAATGCTGCCGGGTTTTTGTTTTTCTGCAGACAAAAAAACCCCGCTTTTACATGCTTTATATAAGGGAAGTATATAGAGCGGAACAAGGGGCGAAACCAAGATCGTCAAAACTAACAAACCGATTTTTTAACTGATTATCAGTATTTTAACTTTTTGCAAGTGTAAAAAAAGCCCGGAAAACGTTGTAACAAAGTTACACATGGGGAAGTCGGTGGAAAATTTTATACTTTTACGGTAATAAAAACAAACTGAAATGGAAGGGAACAGTTCAGATAATCAGGAAAAAGATAAAAGGCCAAGGGGTGAAAATGCTACTTATTCAAAAAGGGAACATTTTACGCTCGAGCAAATCGAGTTGGCTTTTATACAGGCGAAGGGTATCGTATCGGATGCAGCCAAAAAATTAAAGATCGACGGGAAACCAATTACGCGCAAGACGCTTCATGATTGGATAAACCAAGAACCGATATTGAAAGAATATCAGGAAAACGGCCGGGAGGACTTACTTGATTTGGCCGAGGGCAAACTACTTACAAACATCAGGAAAGGACGCGAACAGTCGATCCTTTTTGCACTTAAAACACTTGGGCGAAATCGCGGTTACGTCGAGCGAATCGAGTATGCGGAACACAATGAGCAGGAGCTTTTCCCGGATGCACAGCACGAACCGGAAGAAACGGACGACGACGACTTGAACGATTTAAACGAAGACAGCACCGAGGAATAAAATGGTTTTAAGAAGCACAAAGCAGCCAAGCACCTTAAACAAATACCGCCGAACGACGGCCACAAATCGCATTCTAACAATGCGAAAAAGGATCAGGATTGTTCAAGGCGGGACGTCGGCCGGGAAAACCTATTGTATTTTGGCCGTACTGATCGACCGCGCTGCCAAAACTCCCGGAATTGAGATCTCGGTTGTATCGGAAACGATGCCGCACTTAAAAAAAGGGGCGGTAAAGGATTTTAAAAAAATCATGCAGCAAACCGGCCGGTGGAAAAGATCGCATTGGCACGAAACAGACAAAAAGTACACATTCAATAACGGGGCTTTTATCGAGTTTTTTAGCGTCGACGATGACTCAAAAGTGCGTGGTTTACGCCGTAACGTTTTATACGTTAACGAGGCCAACAATATCAAATGGGAAACGTTTTACCAATTACTTATTAGAACAGACCGGGAGGTTTACATCGATTATAACCCGGTGGCCGAGTTTTGGGCTCATACCCAATTGATGGCAAAGAAAAGCGCCGAAACCCTGATCCTGACGTATAAGGATAACGAAGCGCTTCCAAAAACAGTTGTTAACGAGCTTGAATCCAATTTACGGAAAGCATATTACAAACCGGCAGGCGACCGCAACGATCCGGCAAACATAAAAAACCCGTTTTGGGCTAATTGGTGCAAAGTGTACCTCGACGGCCTTGTTGGTGGTTTACAGGGTGCAGTATATAACGATTGGAAACAGGTTGACGACATACCTGCAGAAGCCCGGTTACTTGGGTACGGATTAGACTTCGGATATAGCAACCACCCGACGGCGCTTGTCGCTGTTTATTACAAGGACGGCCAATACTACTTTAAACAATTAATTTACCGCACCGGATTAAAGTCAAAACAGTTGGCCACGCAAATGGAAGAATTAAAGGTTAGTAAGTTCTTACCGATCTTCTGCGATAGCGCCGAGCCAAGAATGCGCGACGAATTAATCGAATACGGTTTTGAAGTAATTGGCGCGGCCAAGGGCAGCGATTCTATAAACGCGGGTATTGACATCCTGCAATCAATTACGATCAACGTCACAAAAGATTCGACCGAAACAATTACAGAACTTCGCACTTATGTATGGGCAAAGGATAAGCAGGGCAAAGATACAAACGACCCGATTGACGACTTTAACCACGCGCTCGACGCGATCCGTTACTTTGCGATCATGAAGCTTGGTATGGTTAAAAGGGGTGACGTTGTAAGTGTATCGTATGAATAAATTATTATATTTGTATCAGAATTGTTTTCATGTTGTACTGAGATTAAAGCAGCAGAACCCCCGGTTAGCCATGACGGGGGTTTTGTGCGTTTGGTAAAATAGTTATAAAAATATTTTGACTGTAAATCTTTTTACCTATATTTGTGTCTGCAATAGTGCAGCAGTACAAAAACACAAAACAATGAAATTACAGGAAATACTCGATTTCCGGGAAGAGCATCCCGTACCAAGTACGACACACTTTATAACCTTAGACGAATGGAAAGATATTGCGCCGGTAATATTTGAACATTTTACAGAATTCCGAGCTCAAAAAAGGTTACGCGCCTGCCTGCCTTACAAATACAGAACAAACGCGACGCTCCCGTTTATTATGGTTGAACTTACAATATCAAAATAATATGGAAGCAATTACACAAGCCACGCCCGGATGCCGTTTTTTTATAGTTTATCAGTTTTACGATAAAACAATTACACAGGGTTTGTATTTATATGATTCAATCGAAATGGCCAAAAATCAATATGCTTTTGGGGTATGGCAGCCAAAAGGAACAAGAGCAGCAACCCAAAACAATCAAGATCATGGAAATAAAAGTTAAGGGATGGAACGCGATTGTCGGCCGCATGAGCGAGCCGGTTACGCTTGAGCAGTTATACAAAACAGAAAACGTTCAATTTCAGAATATTGTTTGGCTGCAATACACCGGGGTAAATGATGTTTTTGACGTCGAAATCTATTTAGGGGATATTTTAGAACGCGAGGAGATCGGTTGTAATGGATCATACCACGCACGCTATAAAGTTATTTACGATAAAGGCGCTTTTTGTTTGCAGGTTATTAGATCGCAAGTATTAAAAAAAGGCGCTGTCGTGCATTATTTAAAAAACTGTATCAGGATCGGGGATATTTATACAACCCCGGAAAAAATAGCAATATAATGGCCACGATCAGCGAAGCACAAAGATTGGTAAAAGAAGCCATTTATCAGGCCGACAAAGAAATAGATCTTTACAAAGAGTTTACCAAGTATCAGTGGCCGGATCTTACCAAATACGATTTGGTAAACGGCGGAAAACTACCTGCCGGGGAAGTTTGCCCGGTATGCAGTACTTACAACAAAACAGGACTTTTAAATTGTATAACATGCGGTAATAAAATTGTAAATCGATGAAAGTAATTAAAGACGAACCGGAAAAAAGAATGACAAAGTGGCAAATTATTAAATGGGTATTTTTAGAATTTATTGAATATATCCTTTTATTGGGAATGTGGTTTTGCCTTTTTGCTTTGTTGTTTATAATTGCCTTGGAAATATTAAAATAATCAATTACTAACTTTTACGGGATGCCGTAAGCAAAAACACAAATTATGGGGAACGGAAAAAATCATTACCTTATCATAAAAGGGGAAACAGGCCGGTTTCATTTTAACATGATGGCCAAGAATGGAAAGGTAGTTGCAAGCAGCCGCACGGTAAAAACGAAAGAAGCCTGCGAAGAACTTGCGCAAACCGCCAAAACAATATTGCAAGATGAGAGCCGGTTTATTATATCGGAATCAAAAGACAAGCAATTTTATTTTATCGTTTACGATGCCGGCGGGGTTATGCTGATCCAATCGGAAATGTACAAAAGACGTGGAAACGTAAAAGCGGCCGTAAAAAGAGTTTCGGCCATGCATAACGCGCCGACGTTATTTGATTACACCACAAAGATCGGTTAAAGTAACCGGTTTAAGACAGATGCTTGGGGTGAGTGCGACTTGTTATTTATAGCAGGATGTTCCCAAGGAAGAAAACGCCATAACAGGCGTTTTTTTTGTTTTTGTTGTTTATAACGAAAAATGTATAACTTTGTGACACTACAAATAGCGAGGGGAAGCTAAAAAAATCATAAAAATATTTATTAATTTAAAAAAAAAAGACTTATGGATTGTAACTGTCCGGAATCAAGCAGCCTCGTTGAAATCGTTGCGGAGGCTTGTGGAGTTGATTTAAAACAGATCCAAAGACTTGCCTTTCAAAGACACCAAGCCACGCCGTCGTTCGACGCGACAACGGTTTTGGATTTAGCAGAATGGCAGGCTTTATTGGCTGCAACAGATGCCACAAAAATTGTCATTACACCAAAATTGGGTGGTGACCCTGTAATTGCAGCAGGTGAACCGATTACAACAGGCGGTGGGGATAACAGCACAATGAACGGCGTGGAAGAAGTAGAGGGTACAAACCCGGCAAACTTTACAGCGTTTTTCAAATCGTTATCAACAGCGGCCGAGGTATCGATGAAACCATTAAACTGCGAAAAAGCGCTGACCGTTTACCTTATTTTACAAGGTGGTCGAATTGGATGTTGGAAAATTGAAGGAACACCTGATAATTATACCGGCATGCCAATACAATCTTTCTTCCTTTCCGATCGTAATAACGAAGGATATGGTACAAAAGACAGACACAATGTTCGTTTTTCACTTGAGGCAGGGTACTCGGAAAAACTTGACATCGTTACCCCTACGACGTGGAATCCTTTAACTGATTTATAAGATGAGCAACACAGTAGACACAAACGCGACAGTTAAGTTAGTAAAGATCAAACCGGGCAAAGATGCACCGAAAGAAACTAACGAAAGAACCTTTCCTTTAAATCATGCAAAAGCCTTACTCGCTATCAAAAACAGCCAATGGAAAGTTGCTGACGATTCCGGGTACAAATACGAAGGCGGCGAGCTGATTAAAGCGGACAAAAAATAAAACTTTTCCGAAAATGAAACTAACCCAAGCACAAGCGGCCGACGTTTTGGCTGCGCCAAGACACCGCAAAGAATTAAGATCCGTTAAACGGCTTGAATCCCAACTTCGTGTTGTAACCGAGGATATGGATAAAGAGGAAATACTTGGGGAAGATTATTGGACGGAACTGATGCAGACAATGAAATCGCGCTCGCCGAAAAAGTTCGAGCGCGTTTTTTCGTTTGTACGTTACCCGCTGCCCGTGGTGCAAATATCCGACTCAATCCTTACCGATTTTTACAAAGTGTTTGAAGGCAAAAACCGCCATTTCAATATCGATGCCGACCGGGATGTTACGAAGCTTCGTCGATGGGTTGAAACGGTAAATTTGGACAAATGGATCGAAGACAACGGGAAAGAAGTTTACAAAAACAAGCCATGCAGTTTTGTTGTAATTGATAAGGATGAAGCAGGAAACCCTTATTTGGTTTTAGTAGATTCTGACAGGATCGTCGACGCACACTTTAAAAACACAAAAGGCGAATTAAATTACATCGCTTTTATTCATTCCGTAAGGGACGAAAACGGGGTGCAGGTTGTACGCTTTGCGGTTTACGATACTGAAAATTATCATTTATTTGATCGAAGCGAAAACGACGGCCAATATGTTTTTGTTCAATCCATACCGCATAAAATTGGGTACTGCCCGGCCACTGCATTTATTGCAACCCCTACAAACAGCAAAAACCCATTTAAAAGACGCGTGGCGTTTTCGAAAGCATTAGCGAGCCAAGAGGATTGGACGCTTTTTGATATTTACCGAAATTACGTGGATCATTACGCTCCCTTTCCGGTAACAGAATCAGCGAAACCAAAATGCCCAAACCCGGATTGTCAAAACGGCAAAATCAGTAAAGAAGTTATTATTACCCAAGTGCCTCTGCAGACAGAAAAAAGATGGTACGACTGCCCTGCCTGCGAAAATAAAACCGATCATATTTTCCCCGGCACTCATATTGGATTACAAATTTCACCAAGCAAAGAAACCAAGGACGCCGCCGGTATTTTTAGAATGATATTCCCGGAAACAGATGCCTTGGAATATACACCGAAAAAACTTGATGACTTGGAAATCGACATCAGGAATAAAACGGTCGGGTTAAACATGATGCAGCAGGTAAATGAAGCAGTAAACACAATGCAGTTAAAAGGATCGTTTACGAGCATGGAGTCGGTTTTAATCCGTACAAAATCGGATCTTGACACTTTGTGGAAATGGATTGTAAAAACGATTGGCCAAGTATATTACCCGGATGCCTTAATCAAGTTGGACGCAAACTTCGGAACGGAGTTTTACCTTGTAACCGAAGAAGAATTGCAAAAGCGTTTTCAAGCAGCTAAAACGGCCGGATTACCGCAAGAGGAATTGGTTTTGATTTACGAACAGATTATCGATACTAAATACAAAGGCAATCCAAATAAAGTAGCGCGCCAAAAGCTATTATTACAACTTGATCCACTACCGATGTACACCGTTAACGAAGTAATTAATTTACAGGGTAAAAATTTATTTGATCCTGCAGTTATCTCAATGAAACTGAATTTTGTTAGCTTTGTAAATCGTTTTGAGTCAGAAAATGCACCGATTACACAATTTGGCACAAATTTAAGCCCTGAAGCCCGTATTAAAAAAATCAAACAGGAGTTTGAGTTTTACAATAAGGAAGCCATCGCAAAAATACCGAAAGAAGAAAAAGTAGTAGAAACCAAATAATTATATCATGAGCACAAAAACAAAAAAAGTCATCGCGTTAATTGGCGCGAGTAATTACGGCAGCGCTTTCAAACAAATGGAGGCAATCGATAAAGATTTGGCAAAAAAACTTCCGAAAGAAGTTGCCGAATCAGACGCAAACCATTACGTGGTTGCGTTGGTGAAAAGACAGCATATTGTGGAGCAGGAACGTTATGAAACTTCCTTTAACCTGCAACAATACGGCGAAAAAGGTTTTTTGAAGATCAGCAAAAACTTCAAAGTTTTAGGGTTTAACCGTGTAATTGTTTTACATGAGCCGCAAGGTAAACCGGAAAAAGTTGTGGTTAACGCTGCAGAAGAAGTAACCGGGACTTTTGATCCGGAAGCAGAAAGAGCAAAAATCAAAGCCGAATTGGAGGCCGAAAAAGAAGCCGAAATTAAAGCAGAAGTCGAAAGACGTTTGGCTGCATCAGCACCGGCAGCGCCGGAAGCACCGGCCGAAGAAAATGATCCTAAAAAACTCGATTTATCAGCGCTTGACGCAAAGGCGTTAAAGGATTTCGCCAAAAAGAATAAAATCGACATTACAGGGTTAGAAACCGAGGCCGACGTTTTAAATGCTTTACAAGCGTGGCAAAACGAAAAAAAATAATATATTTGCGTTAATTAACAACCATTAAAAAGGGAAAAAAATGGATTTACAGGCAATTTTAGACGCTATTGGGACAAACCCAAGTTTGATCGACGGATTAATTCAACCGATCATGGACTCCGATAAGGGGAAAACGTATATAACAAATCGATTAAAAACAGAAGTCGACGCTGTTATCGGTGAAAAAATTAAGGAAGTTCACGACAAGACTGACGCAATCGTTTTGGAATTATTAGGCAGAAAGCCGAAGGATTTGGAAGGCGGTAAAAAGCAAAAGTCTTATGACATGATTAACGAGATTTTGAAAGAACACAAGGAACTCCTCGAAAAAAAGGATTTACTTGAAAAAGATCCGGCAATCGAAGCGCTGAAAAAGCAAGTTGAAGAACTGCAAAAAAAGGGCGGCGGGGAATTAGTTCAAAAACTATTCGATCAGTCAAAAGCCGATTGGTTAAAAGAAAAAGAAGAATTAACGAACCAAATCACAACCTTACAAGGGGAAGTGGCCACATCAGGATTTAAAAACCAAATCGCGACAGCAATCGCGGGCATCAAGTTTAAGGATGGTATCGACGAAAGTTTACAAACCATGATTAAATCAAACGCCGAAGCAGAATTGTTGAAAAATGTAAAAAGCGAGGGCGGAAAAATAATTTTTTACGATGCAGACGGGAAAGCGATCGTAAATAAAACAACTTACGAGCCGGCAACGGCGGAGGAAGTTTTGGCCAATTTGCCGTTTGTAAAAGCGGTAATTGGTACAGCGGAAACAGGAGGCGGAGGGGGAGCTGCCACTGAAATCCAAAAGGGATCTATTAAGACGATAAAGGTCGAAGGGAAAGACGAAACCAAAAAACTCGTTTTACCGGCCGGTAGTTTTACTACCAAATCTCAATTTATTGAAGTAGCTGAAAAGGCGCTGATTGAATCAGGGATAACCCGCCGGGACGAGGATTGGGATAAATTAAAAAACGCGGCTTATACAGAGAACGAAGTAGACAAACTCCCTGATTAATTAAACTTTAAAAACAAAAAAAATGTCTTTAGCAAAAACTTATTTACAGGACATCCGTGTTAAGTTCCCTTCGAACCTCGACAGTCACGAAAACAGGGTAACCCAAACCGGTTTATTGACTGCAGCGTTGGCCATGACAAAAAGCCCGGCCAGCATCGTGTCTGCAGACTTGCTCGAAAAGGCCGAAAAATCAAATGGTTTGAACCTTGATGTTCCGGTTATGAAAAAAGGGGTTGTAACGATTTCCAACGTGAGATCGTGTACAATTAGCGGCGGCAGATCCGAAACGGATTTGGTAAGAATTACTTTTAAAACCGTGCGCGCTGATATTTTACTCGTGCCATCGGAGTACGAAAAAAACCAAGTTAAATACTTGCAAGATTTAGCCAAGCATTTGCGCGAAATCGCGGAAGCGTTTAAGGTAGAAATTGAAACGGATTTGGACACGGCCTTGGATGCTGCCAAATCGCAAGTTTACGGAAGTGCAATCGTTGGAACAACTTATGCCTTCACCGGGGGAGCAATCCAAGTTCCGGAATCAAGACAAAAACGTTTCTTTAACGATTTACAGGCTATCAATTTCGCCGACGATTTTTATGAGCCGAGATCAAAAGTAATTTCGAGCCATACGATCATGCCAACAGTATCTTGGTACATTAACCAAGGGAAAGATAATGCCGAAAACACTTCTTTCCAATTCGCTGATAAAGATTTCACGTTTTCAAACCGTGTTGATGTAGACGGCGACGCTTTTGGTACAGGTTATTGGATGCCTGACGGATCATTAGGTTTTATTACCCGCATCGATCCGGACGCAAGATTAGCCCACAAAGCCGGCGACGGTACAGAGTGGATGGAAGACACAATTCCGGGGCTTCCTTTCCCTGTGGGTATCATGTTTAAATCAAAATGTGACGATAAATCAGCATTGGAAGAAGCAGGTTTAGCACATTTAACAGCGACGTTGGTAAATCAATGGCAAATCTCTTTCGACTATGCTATTGTTACGCCTTACAACAGCGACAACACAACCAAACCGAGCCCAATTCGTAAGTTTGAGTTCGTTGCTGACGAAACGCCTTAAAAACTTTTACTTTCATGATAAAAGCCTTATCTCATTAATGAGGTGAGGCTTTTTTTTTAAACCTTTAAATTATGTTTGACATCACTAAATTAAAACCGGCTTACAAAAACCTGATCGGATGGCGTGAGCACCACGATACGGCCGAAATCGATATTGACAGCGATTTGGTTGAAAGCGAATCAGGTGAATTTTACCAAGATTACCACCCGGCCTTGCGTTTGGATTACATCAGCGCAATTTTACCGGAAAATCAAAATCTTGAGGAATATCTTCTGCAGAAAACAGAATCAGCGTTGGCCAAAATGTTTAACGATTTTTTACAGTCGCGCCAAACAGAACAATTCGGGAAAACTTTGCTCGAACAGGCACAACTTTTAAACCGTACCGCTTGGGGCGCTGATAAGATTACAAACATGAACCGTTTCGTTGGTTACCAAATTGCCGTAATGGATGTTTCCGGGCTTGAGGCAGTAATAAACGAAATCGGGTTACAACTTGACGGCGCTGATACGATCAGGGTATATTTATTTCACAGCGAGCAGGAAGACAGTTTGCAGGATTGGGAAATAACAACTACCGGCCGCGGCACGACTTGGAAAGTACTTGATGAGGTTTTGGCCTACATGGTAAGCGAAGAACGCCACGGTGGGGTTTACGTTCTTGGATATTACCAAAACGAATTAACAGCGGCCGCAATCAATTACACTAATTTTAATTGGGATGTTGGGGAGTGCAGCGGTTGCGGAACAAATTATTACAACCTTTGGACGTCGATCCGTAAACATTTTTTTGTTTATCCTATTTACTGCCCGGCGGCATCATTACCGGCCGACGAAGAGGGTAACATCGTTAAAGGGAAAATGTTCGATTTATCAAAAGCCTTCCCGGCCAACGATCAGTCTTGGGGGATAAACTTGAAATTTACAGTACGTTGTAATTTTACCGAGTTTTTTATCCAAAACCGTTGGGCGTTTAAAAATTTACTTGGTTTGCGTGTCGCTTTATCGATTTTGCAGGATATGAAATTTTCACAGGAAATAAACGCGATCGAAGAAAGCCTTAAAATGATGATTATTCGCGATTTGGAGGGCGACAAGGACACAAAGGCGCTGACATTAGATCAGCAGTATAAAAACGAACTGAAAGCGGTTAAATTTAATACCGAGGGCATAAATAGTCGCTGCCTGCCTTATCAGAACGAAAATATAATGCCGACGATCGGAGCAGTTTAAAAATGTTTGCAGCACAAAAAAGATTCATAATGGGTTTGGATCAAAGGGTAAATAACTCTTTGCGGGAAAGTATTGAGTCTTTTGATTTTGTCATTAAGGAAATGATAACCGAAAAACAGTTATACGAAAAAGGGGAAGACGGTAAGAAAAATAAATTAGCACCTTATACCCTTGGGTATGTTAGAATAAAAATTAAACTGAATCAGCCTTACGATCGTACAACGTTAAAATTAAAAGGGGATTTTCACGCAAGCGTCGAAGTAATTGCTTACGAAGATCGAATGGAAATCCGTTCCGATGTTAAGCACGCCAAGTGGTTAGTAAAAAGATACGGGAAAAACATATTAGCACCGCAAGCGGAAAACATGCGGGAATTTTTCGTGAAATATGTTATCCCGGATTTTAGGAAAAGATTGCTGTCTGATATTGCAGCGATAAAAAACCGATAACGAAGCCACGACAACAGAAAACCGGGTTTATTTAAACGAAGTGCCTTTTAAACGAGGCACAATACCGGAAAAAGGATTTCATAGGCTTAAAAACAATATTTTAATAAATTAAAAAACGTATTATGGCGGAATTGACAAACTTACAAAACAAGGTTTTCGAAATAGTTAACCCGGTTGAAATCGATGCAGCAGTCGAAAAAATGCGGCAGGCGTTTTCCAATTTATCTTGGCTTTCGCATCCTTACCACATCGCTCAAAGGTTTTATAAAGAAACCGAAAAAGGGGCTTTTTATTACCCGGAAACGTATATATCAAAAGCGGACGGGGATATTAAAAAAGAACCTTATCACAGGTTAACCCCGGACAGCGATTATACCGGAATGATATTTTTTATGGTCGGCAAAAGCACACCGGGCAGCAAAGGGAACGATTTTACTAATTACCCGGTTTCAATTATTGGCTCGGCAAACCTTAAAAAAATAGATCCTGTAAAATTGAAAAAGTATCTTTTTACACAAGAGCTCATAAAATCAATAAAGGATATTATTTACAATAACGAGGAAAGCGTTTGGGACTTTAGTGTTGAAATCATATCGGAAACCCGAGATTTAAGGGAAACGTACCGGGAGTTCGTACTTGATAAAATTGAAAGTTACAACCGCGCACCGCTGCAATGTTTTAGGATCGATTTACTTGTCACACTACAAAAGGAATGCTCATGATACAGAATATTTTAATCGTTTTTGGTTTGTGCCTCTTTGTTGAAAATCTTTTTCACAAATGGGGCATTTGGCGTCAATTAAACGAGTTTAGTGGCCGGGTAAAATATAAATTTTTGTATCAGTTGTTTCAGTGCAATTGGTGCATTTTATTTTGGTTATCGGTACTGATGTCTTTATTTATTAATTTAGCAATAGAAAGCCGGGCAGGTAACTTAATTGTTCCGTTTGTTGTGGCCGGATTGTTAACTTTAAAACCCAGACAATGATCTTTGAGTACAAAAATAATGATACGAAAAAAAAGCACCAAATCGAAGTTTACGACAGCGTGCAAAACTTACCGATCAAACGCTTTCAAAAGTTCAATAAATACCAAATGATTGCTGCAGAGATCGGAAACAGTTTTTCCGATTACGACGCAAGGACAGCAAAAACGTTGGAGTTTTTGAAAAAGGATATGGTAAAGGAAGCGATACAGGAATTGGAAAACAGGCGACAAACTGTTTTTAACGCAATGAATGAATTTACGCCTTTTGGAAGATCCTTTGCGGTACTTATTAAAAGAATCGATGAAGTAAATTATATCGGGTACACCCCGGACGACTTGGATCGCATTTTAATACACCTTGAGGAAATCGGTTTTGATGTAGAAACGGCAGTTGATAAACTTGTCGAAGTAAAAAAAAAAATTGATTTAGAGCTAACCGTTTACTTTCCAAGGTTTTTTAAAAAATCGGGGTTTGATGAAAACACAGCGCTCCGGGTAAGTGTTTTAAATATGCAATGTGACGAAATCATTTATAAAAGGGATTTCACAGAAAATATTTTTACAGTAGAAAAGGAAATGTTAGAAAACTCAAAGCCTAACATTTGGAACGTACACCGGGAAGGCAATATGGAGCGAACGCTCGAAGTTGATTTTGAAAAGTATGCAACGTCGATAAAGGAACACATCGATTTGGATATAGAAACCACAACCACGTTCACGTTTTACGCTACCGTGGAGCATTTAATAGAAAAGTTAACCCCAAACGAGGATTAATATGGAAAATATAATCGTAAAATACAGCGAGTTTTTTGAGGACGACGGCGGTTTTAAAAAGGTACTGTCCGATTTTGATACTTTGGGCGAGCAGTTAGTAGGCAAGGCACAAAAGTATAAAAAGGATATAAACGACGCATTCGCTACAATGAATTTGGCCGCCTTAAAAGAGGGGGAAAAAAACATCGTTGGGCTGTCTGCAGAGTTTAAGGAATTAAACGATTTAAAAAAGCGTTTTACCGATTTAGAAAAGCAATACAGCGAAGCAGCAAAACAAAGCAAAAGGGCAACCGATGAAAGCACCGAGGCCGTAAAAAAGCGCACAAGGGAAGAGGTTTTACTTGCAAGGGAACAACAAAGCCGGGCAGACGCGGAAATAAAGAAAAACGGTCTTTTGTTTTCGGTATATACCCGAAACCAAGGGGCTTTGACTTCAATGATCCAAAAATACAGGGATTTAGCGCTTAAAAAGGAGCTGACATCAAACCTAACAAACACAGAGGTAAAACTGATGTCAACACTTGAAAAGCAAATCGGAAGATTGGACGGCGCTTTGAAAAAAGTTGATGCACAAACCGGCAGGTTTACAAGGAATGTCGGGAATTATTCATCAGCATACAACGGCCTTTCAAATTCAATTAATCAAATCACAAGGGAGCTTCCGGCGTTTACCTTTAGCGCACAAACAGGGATTTTGGCGCTTTCAAATAACATTCCGATCCTGACAGATGAGATTGGCCGTTTACGCAAAGAAAACCGCGCTTTAATAAGCCAAGGCAAGCCGGTAAAGGATATTTTTTCCCTGATATTACAAAGCGTTTTATCATTACAAACCGCGATGGGCGTTGGTATCTTGATTTTAACCGTTTACGGGGACAAAATTGTTGAGGCCGTTGGTAATTGGTTTACCGGTGCAAAAGCCTTAAAAGAACAAGCGGAATGGCTTGAAAAAACAAACGAATTCCTCGAAGAACGAGGTAAGGTTATCCAAGAAAATATAAACTTTGAGCGTCAAATGATTGCTGAAATCGAAGAAAGCGTAAACCGAACAATCAGGTTAAGAAATGCGATGGGGCAAAATGCTCAAAAAAACGCAATCGAGGAACGCGCAATAAACTTGGCAGCGATTAAAAACCGGAAAAAGTTTACCGACGACGAAATTGAAATCTTGGAAAGATTAGAAAAGGAACGACAAACAAAGTATGTCGCAGAATTAAAAAGGCTTGAAGATCTAAAAAAAGCCGAATTTGAACGCGCCGGATTAAATGAAAGCGGTAAAAGGATTGGATTGTCTATTTTTAACGAAGATGTGGATGGATTGAGCCCAAAAGAACTTGCCGACCGTGCGAACAATAGAATTCGGGATTTTAAAAGATCGCAATTTGTAGCCCAAGAATTAAATAAACAATACATCGAAGAAGCTAAAAAATCCAAAACCCAATTAATCGTTTTAGAAGATCAGTACACAAAAGAGCTGCAAATATTACAAAAGCAGCAGGAAACCGACCGATTAATTGCGTTAAAAAAGTTGAAAGAAGACGGGGCGGTATCAGCGGCAGAATTGGCCAAATTCAGATCCCAAACGATTGTTTCGCAAAACGAGGAAATATTTGCATCGGATAAATACACAGCCGAACGAAGAATACAAGCCCAAAAGGATCTTGTGGCCGAAATGAAAAAACTTGCCGGGATTGAAAAAACCGAAGCGCTTCGGGCATTAAGGGCAAAGTATAACGAAGAAGTTACCGAAGTAAAAAAGAACGCCGACGGAACGATCGTAACCCAAAAATATGTTAACGATACTTTGAAAGCGCTTGAATATAAATTTGGCCAAGATAAGTTATTAATAATCGAAGAATATAACGAACAGATCAGAAAGGCCACACAAAAAGGCGAAGATCTTGGGCTTTTATTTAGGCTTGAGGCACAAAAAGCCTATTTCGAAACACAACGTAAATTGGTATCAGAAACGTCTGCAGAGTGGGAAAATTATCAAATACAGATCAGCAAAGCCCAATTTTTGATCGAGCAGTTAACCGATAAACCGCAAAGCGATTTTCTTGGGGATCAACTTGAAACAAGCCGTAAACAGTTGGTCGATTATGTCGATTTCGTTAAAAAGGTAGAGGATCAACTTGGGGGCAGAAAATTCAGCGATTTAAAACCTGCAGAACGCGCAAAGGTTTTAAGGGAAGTCGAAGCATTAGAACAGGAAAAAAACGAGATCCGGGAAAAATACGAAACGGAAGAAATTGAAAACGAAATCCGTAAAATTGACAAATTGCTTGAGGTTGAAACATACGGAACGCAAAAGTATTTCGAATTACAAACCCGTAAAAATAACCTTTTAATCAGTCTGCAGGAAAAACTCGCCAATAAATTGTTAAGATCAACAAAGGACACAAACAAAAGGATTTTCGACGATTTCGACAACCTTGTTAAGCAGTTGATCGACAAGGCAATCGAATTAAGCAGAAAACGCCAACAAGAGGATGAGCGGCAGGTTGAAAGTTCAAAGGATGCAGTACAAAGGCAACAGGAACTCGCGGCCGCCGGTTTGACAAATACTTTGGCCTTTGAACAAAAACAATTGGCCAAAAGGGAAGCAAACTTAAAAAGGGAGCAGAAAAAGGAAGAAAGGTTGCAAAAAATCAAAGCCCTTTATGGTGCATATTCAAACTATGCACAAAGGGGCGACAATGATGCCATTTTAAAAGCGATCCGGGACTTTGGTATTTTGGAAGGAATTGCGGCAAGCCTTGGGGAAGGAGGGGCGCTTGAGGACGTACTTGCGGCAAGACGTGCCGGTAATGTACCAACAAACGGCCGCGGAATAATCCGGGGTCAATCCCATAAAGGGAATTTGGGTGGCATTCCTGTATTGGTTGAAGGCAAAGAGGGGATATTTAGCGCACGCGAAATGGAAAACCTTGGTAAAGAAAATTTCTACCGTATAAAAGAAGCGGCCGGATCGGGCAGGATCGACAAAAACTTTTTCAGCGAACAGCGCCGAGCGTTTTCACAGGTTTTTGTTCATCAGGCAGGTAATACCGAACTTTTAACCGGTTTAAAGGATGTAAAACGAGCGATCGAAAACAAGCCCGTACAAAATTGGGAATTGAACAAAATTGCCGACGGGCTTTTGGAATATATCGAAACGCTGCAGACGCCAAATAAAACGGTAAGAAATCACTACATCAGTAAAAGAAAAAGATTATGACACAAATAACCCATTTATTAGACGGGCAAAATTACGGAGTACCGCGTAATTGGCAGGACATCGAAATAACAGTTGATTGGTTGAATAAAAAAGAATCCGGGGCGGTGAACGTCTCGGATTTGGCGTTCGTTGGCCGTGCAAATCGTTTTTTACAAAACAGGATTTTAAACGGCGTTAATGGGGGCGTTGGTATATTTGAAGGAGCACCATATAAGATCCTTTTGGGAAACCCATCAGCGCCGTCGTTTATTTTTGACGGTTATCTTGATTTCACAGAAGAATTAACGGTTTTTGGCCGCGAGGAAATTGTATGTGCATTAAAAACAAAAAAAGGCGACGATTGGTTAAACGATAACGCCGACGGGGTTTCTTTTGCATCGATGTACGACGACGGCGAAATAACGTCTGCAGACTTTGTAAAAGTGCCTTATGTTATTAATTACGTTCCGGACGGGATGCAGTTAATTGTCATTTCCCTTTCGATTTATGTAATGACAAAGGAAATAATCGAAAACGTGGCCGAAATATCCGAAGCGGTTGCACAATTAATAAAGGCGTCGATCCCGGACGTCGGATCAGGAGTCGGGGTTGCGGCATCCGCACCACCTGCCCCGGTTGTAACAGTTGATACGACAGTAAATATTGGGGAGTTTATTTATGCGATATTAAAAGTCTTGGCTCGTATTGCTTACACTATTGCCATGATTATCGCGATTGTAAACCTGATAAATGAACTGTTTGAGCAAATTTTACCGAAAAAAAGATACCACCTCGGCATGCGCTTTGAAACAATGTTTCAAAAGTTCTGCAGCCATTTTGGTATGCAATTTCAATCGACATTAATCAGCCAAAGCCCGGTTAAAAATTGGGTTTACATACCAAGGAAAGACAGAAAAGGGGGCGAATCAGGCGAAAGAGGTTTTCCGCAAACCGGAAGCGAAATATATACCGGAGGCGACTTTATCCGTACAATGAAAGAACTTTTTAATGCTGATTATCGGATCAGAAACAATGTTTTTTATTTTGAAAGGAAAGACCAATTTTATACAAACCCGGTTTACCAATTACCCGGATATTTTAACGAACAAGACCGCCGCCTGCAATCGTTTAAATTTAACACGTCGGAAATGCTTTCAAATTACAATATTGTTTGGGCTTACGATACACAAGACCAAAACACTTTAGACGATCAGACCGGCAGGGTATTCCAAGCAATTACAAAACCGATAAATACAGTTAATCAGGATTTTGTAACGATAAAAAACCTCGGCGAAGTTTCAATTCCTTTTTCATTAGGAAAAGCCAAAACAGGATTGACAACGGTTGAAAACTTAATGAAAGATTTGGCCTCGATCGTCGATACATTAACCGGTTTATTTGGGGGCGGAACTAATTTCAGTTCCCGGATCGAAGCACGAAAAGGGGCTTTATTGTTATCCTCTCATTTTACAACGACGGGGAAAGTTGTAGTTATGCAGGGGGCAAATTTAGCGTTGGATCAGCGCGCCGAACTTTCTGCTCGAAAAATATGGGAAGAATACCACTATATAAATTCGTTTGCCGAATATAACGGCGTTCACAATCAATACAAAAGGATTTTGGAACAGCCTGTAAAAATGACATTACAGGAATTCGCCTTAATTTTACAAAACAACAAATGCACGGACGCAAGCGGTAACGAGTACGAGATCGAACAGGTAAAATATAAGCCCGAAAAAGGGACGGCGTTAATCGATTACCGGTTTAAATATAAATACACAAATAACCTGCAAATTCAAATAATAGAATGAGTAATTTTGACAACTTAATGAATCAGTTAAAAATGGTAAGGGACGCCAATCAAAACTTGGAAAACCTTAATAACGTTTTTAATCAAACGATAAAGGAAGCCGAAAAAAATTTACCTGATGACAAAAAAGGACTTTTGCAGGATGTAAAAGCCTTAAACGGGAAAGTTATAAGTTTAACAAAACAGGGAAAATTGGCAGAAGCCCAAGCCCTGATAAAACAATTTTCAGATGGGAGTTTCAATTATTAAAAGGGAGTACAAAAGCCAATTTGGTATCTCAAACAGCGTGCCGCCTGATTGGTTGCTCGGAAATGTTGGGGATTGGTTAAAAGGTAAGTTTTTAATCGAGGCCGGGGTTGACTTTTTAGCGTCCGATGGCGAACCAATACAGATCAACACGGAAGAAAAAACTTTGACAATCGGTAGCGGTAAAAAATGGTCTGATTTTGGTTTCGATATTGGCGACACGGTAACAATGCAATACATCAAAGCCACAACGGATTTAATCACAAATACAACCACGGCCGATCCGGTTGAAATAAACTTTGAAATTGTACAGTTATACAATTCGGTTTTAGTTTACGATGAAGCAGCAGAATTGGCCGAATTAGGGGTTAATTCAATACCGGCCGAAAGGGGAGCATTAAGAATTTATTCTGTAAAACTGTTTTGCGACAAGGAAATACAGGGTATTGTGGCCAAATATAATTTACTGCCAAATTCACAAAGCGCAAACAATCAACTCGCCTCGTTTATTGATACAATGACAACCGAAGCGACTTACAACGGCTTACAAAGCCTTGGATCAGCGCAAGCCAATATGGTTTTATTACCAAAACAATCGGGCATGGCCATTGAAAGCATGAAAATAAAAAACATCCTTTCGCAGCAAAGCGACGACGGTGCATCCTTTGCCCTGCCTGATGCCGAAATTTATATGGATTATTTCGCCGCTGTTTATAATAAGGCCGCAGAAACATTCCCGTTAATTATTTTGAATGTTAACCCTCCGTACAAAACCGTCGGAAACATCGAAGTTCCTATAAATACAACCGCGCTTGGCCAATACACAAACGGAATCCAGTCAATGATGTTTTTGGATAACGCAGACTTTTCCGGTACAAGGTATTTGGATTTAAGTTTGGTTTTTTATTTTATATCAAAAGCCAACAGCGGTGCAGACAACACAATGAAATTAATTTTGTTAAAGTATAACGGCGGGGCTTCTTACGATTTCGTAAGTAAAACAGAACTGCAGACGTGGCCAATTACAAACGCCTCAATTGGCGTAAATTACAACTATTCAAACGTCGTTCCGTTTACAGTTGCGGAAGGCGACAGTTACGCTTTGGCGTTTGAGTTTACATCAAACGGGACTTCGCTTGTAACCCGAAAATTACGCTATCAAATCGAAACCGGATCTTTAAATATTTTAACAGGGTTAACCGATACATCATATAAAAAACTCTATGAAGTTGAAATTGATTTTATGTTAACCGGGTTTTTTGACGATATTGACAGCATCCGTAACAGGATAGTTCCGGAAGTTTTAAACGACTCCGGATCTTTGACCGATAACCTTGAAATTAAATTGTTGCCGGAATGGAATAACCCAAACACATTTATAAAAAACAATCCGGAACAAACAGAAAGGCTCGGTAATACGGGATGGTTTGAGGAAAACTTTAACGGTTTACCAAATAATTTTGCAGTTGATGCAGTAACCTTAACGGATCTTGGTGGCTCAAGTGTTTCGGCACTTTCATACGGGGCAGAAACAAAGTTAAAAGCAACGATTTCGGGCTTCAATCAACTTTCACAGGGTTACGGCGCTCAAGCGATTGTCGCCTTTAATTCAAACCCGGCAAACAATACCGGAATGGTTTTCACAATTAGCACCCCGACGGGGGATTTTACGCTTAATAAAACCTTTAAATTAACACCGACGCCGGGGGATGTAAACCACATACAAATCGGGGCGAGTTTGCCTGATACAATTCAAAACCTTTTAACAAACCTGCAAACCAATAATTTTAACGGATCTTGGGCTTTTTCTGCAGACAGCATAAATTTATATATTACTTTCCAAGCTTCCGGAGATTATTCCGAAGAAGTAACAACTTTTCCGGATGCAAATTTCACTTTAAACGGTGCAGCGGCAGGAAACAAATTTATGTTTGGTTTTGCTTGGATTCCGAGCGAAGAATCGCAGTATAAAATAAAAGATACAGCACACCACAAAAACCTAAAAATAAATTCGCCGAAGCTTGGTGCAGGTTTTACCCTTGGGCTTTATCCTTTTACATATCCGGGATTTTCGGACGACACAGCGGTAATGGATGCAAAAGACGTTAAATTCACAAATAACGGCGGGAAACTTGATTTTGAAATTACTTTCAAGCCAAATTCCGATTTTGCACAGTTTTTTCAAAACAGGGACGGCGACCGTGAATATGCTATTTGGCTCTCGGTAGCTGATCCGGCAAGCGCTGAAAACTTATCAAACAGGGTTTCGTTAATTTTAGCAACCGGACAAATGGACTACCAAATACCGGTT
>ERZ869921.97-NODE-97-length-49499-cov-30.732404_pt1 | contig 49499 bp, 65 predicted proteins | sample MGYA00579310_ERZ869921 | MGnify/ENA primary metagenome ERZ869921 (study PRJEB32216, sample SAMN09231816) | wastewater metagenome | place: USA: Maryland | collected 2016-06-21 | study: EMG produced TPA metagenomics assembly of the PRJNA472060 data set (Reclaimed...
TGGACGAAAGTCTAATCAACTCAAGGGGTTACAACAATGACATTATATGCTTTCTGCAATCGCATTTACTGGCGCGAGATAAACAACGACTATCTAACGCCGCAACAATGGCAAGCTCTCAGGGCGCTTGCACATTGGATGCAACGAGTTTAATTAACAACATCAAGGGGATACACAGATATGTTAACAATCACAATCAGATATGAAGACGGTGAATATCAGGTACCGGGACCGAAAGGCACGGAAGCCGATACCTATTACACCACGGATAAAGATGATGCGATTAGTACGGCTAAGGTAATGTGGCATAAGCAACTACAGCTAGCTGATCTAGGTGCAACTATTCAAGTTAAGATTAAGCGAGGTCATAAGCAATATCAATAGCTTAACGAGTATGGCACGGGATTTGCACTATCGCGCCCGTGCCTTTTTCTTTCTTTAGTCGATCACGAAAGCGTGATAACTCTGTGATAATACGTGATCGTTTTACGCCTTACTTTTGCCACAATTCCAGGCGATAACCATCAGCATTGAAACACGGAAACGTGGTGCAATAGAACGGACGGGCAAGCCAACGGCCCTTGCATAGAATAGCACGTGTTGCGAACGTGACCCTGGACGGCTGGAGTGCCGTGCTAATGGTAACGTCCAAATGGGACGCTCCCGCGCTTGCGGATTGTGCGAACCTACGTTACCTCGTGGTTGAGACGTGCGACTAGCAATCGCGCTACCTCTAACCGGGATAGCAGGATGATAGCGCGTGACATATGCGCGTCATCCTAGCGAGTGGCGAAGCATTGCTTAGTGTTGTCTGCAATCCTTTAGCCTTGGCTTATCCAACTCTCTTTATTCGGAGCGTGATGCACGCATACGCGGGGGACGGTAAGGTGAAGGTGTGAGAGATTATCTCAGGCTAATAACTAGCTATGATCCACTAAGTATTGTGACCCACTGAAAATATTAATTCCCGTTCTACATCACGTCAACATTATGCAACTCTCAAACAAATGGAGACTGTATTATGGAAGCTCTTATCAAAGGTGCTGAGCTTAAGAAAGCAATCGGCCAGCTCAAGAAAGATGCAAAGGGCTGGGTTGCTCGCATTGAGCACCTCGCGCAGAGCGCTTGCGTTGAGGCTGTTGCCACTCGCAATTGCTCTGCCATTAACATGCTTGCCGATGCCACTAAGGAAATCGGCTCGCGTGCTGTGATGCGTTGGCTCGAAAAGCACGGGCCTGTTAAGTGGGATAAGGAAGAAAACAAATTCCTTATGTCCGACAAGAAGCATGAAGCAATGAAGGCGAAGGGCGAGGAGTATGCTAAGGAATTGGCAGCCTCTAAGTCTTACGTTCAGGAACAAACAAAGGCGGATAGCAATCCGTTTGTTGAGTTCGATCTTCGCTCGCGTATCGCTTCGCTTATTAAGCAGGCGGAAGCTAAGCAGGCAGACGGCAATCGCAAGACTGAAGCAGAGCAGGCGGGCAAAGCCGATGACTTTACCGGCTTGGCTGAGCTTAAGACTGTGCTTGCTATGTTGCCTGTCAAGGTTAGCGCAACGGCTGGTAAGACTGCACCTAAGTCCAGGTCTGGCAAAGGTGTGACTCTTACGGCTGCGACTGAGACTGTTGCAACGGCATAGTATCAACCTAGATACATTGCGCGAAACACGTTGCAACTTTAGTTACCGCTAGCTGATTAGCGGCGTGATTAAACGATGCCCGGTACGTTAAGCCGGGCAAGGTGTAAGTCATAGCTGTGTCTATCACACGTTAGAGTGTGGTGTTGCAGTTACGCACAAGCCCAGTACCTTAAGCTGGGTATCTCTATATCATATATGCAACTTAACGTATGGCTGCGCTACAAGCGATATCAGATGGCGCGCGCCGTTCTTCACACGTATGTGTGTTGCGGCTAGGTGCATGGCGAAACGATGCACCATTTCAATTCTCAACATAGGTATATCAATCATGTCTTATGCTGATTGGGTATTCCAAACGGTAGGTGAATCACCTTATCCGTTATCGTCTAGCAGTGTATTCCATATACTGCGCAGGCATCACGTTGATATAACCATGCGACAAGTGCTTAACGCCTTGTCTCAAGGTAAACGTGAAGGTTGGCTTATTCACGACACATATCTTGGCACGTATCAACTCAAAGGAAAGCAGCAGCTATGTGGATCATGACTGAACGTGGATGGCAGCGCATCAACACAGTGTGCACGCCTAGCGATGATAACTCTGTGTCTCGTCGCATCATGAATGGATACATCTCACGCGACAAGCACTCTCAATATTGTGAACTGGCAGCTATGGTTATACCGGAGAAATATGACAATGACTAAGAATAAATTAGCTGAACTCATGGCTCAGCGTGATGCTCTTAACAAACAGATTGAACGCATGACTAATGAGACACTAATGTCATGTAGGCGAGAGTTAGAGCAACACTGTATGGATCACTATGGTCTATCCTTAGCAAAAATATTCTTCGCATCTTACCACGGTAAGAAACGTGGACCAAGAAAACAACAGCTAAGTGTCACGGTTAAAACCTAATACATAGGTCTCGTCTGCGGCACACATCAGCATTTCCTTTAGCTAATCCAAGGGGTTAACCATGAATAACCGAAACGATAAGATGACTGATAGCGAGTTCAAGACCGCTGTTATGGTCATTGGTGCTGCATCCATAGGCTTTGCGGTATTGCCTGTGCTTACCCTAGGTCTTGTCGTAGGTGGCTGGTTTGTGAGGGCGAAATGAAGCTCAAGATCAAGGTATTCACGATATGAAGAAATATCATCTTAGCATCATTCTTCGTAATGGTGCAGTCTATTGGGAAAAGAGTGGAAATGATCGTGACTTTCTCATATCTCGTGCTCAACCATATCTAAACGAACTGTTTAGCGATGGTGAAACAGAAGTGTCTTTGAAATGTGAAGACACAACCATTCTCAAAGATGATGAATGGAGGAAGTTTCTATAAGTTAAACAACGCTGCTGGACTGCGGTCCATGTGACGTAAGCTAACCTGTGTCCAGGGGGTGCAGCACATGGATGTTTAACTTTCTCTATAGGTAACTCAGTGCCGTCCAATCCCCAACGCCGACTGATGTAACAAGCTACAATGTGGCTGGCCTATACAAATCTCTCGGGCACTATACATCGGAGAACCACAATGGATATTATAACCAATCAGTATCTTGTGTGTCATTACCGCAAGGGTGTTATGTATTCATACACATGCAACACGATGTACGAAGCAAAATCATTAGCATCAAATCTACATCATGTTAGTCGTATGTCTCTCGGTGAGACAAGCGTGTACATGCGCGACGATGGTGATTGGTTATTAATCGAACAATATACTTATAATATTGTCGATAACAAACTTAAGACTGTGAGGAATGCATGGTATACTACTACATCCTCAGTGTGCAAGGTCATGCACTAATTCAACTTGAAGTTCGTGAAGGTGGTATACGTGCAGCGTACACTGCCTATTATGGTCTTAAGCGAGGTTTCCCAATTGACGCTGTGACCATACATGAAGTAGCTAAGGACCTTACCACAGGTAAGCTAACTGTTAAGCTACTCAAACCAAAGCCTCCTGAAGCTGGCTGATAATAGGCTTCAATCAACGAAGGAGTGTAAGCATGGATAGTGAGTTGAAGTTCTTTCGAAACATCAGGACGGGGTGTCTTACCCATTCCACCTCGTTGATTTATATAGAGAATTCCCTAGCAATAGGGATGTTAGAGGTTGTAGGTAACTGTATTTAACTGGAACCTTCACTTAGTATGAACTATTAGAGGTGAATAATATGTCATATCGTCCGCGTATACTTCGTGTTATGTCAGGTGTTGAACTTGGTAGCTGGGAAGAAACTGTCCCGGATACCATCTATCGAAACAACTTCGGTTGGCTGATCTGTCGTTCGCGAGGTAAAGCGAATGGTGGACGTATTACCGGAACACGGTTTTATATCATCGCTCGCGATGGTCTGAACCGTCCTCGGAAAGTCCGAACTACTGGAGGCTCGGTCCGGTATTTCGACGATCCATACGCAGCAGCTTTAGCTGCGGTCAAGTATTCAATAGAGATGGTCAAGGCATGGGAACAGTCGAAGCTTGTTTCTGATGCTGAAGCCCTCAAGCTGCAAGTAAAACAGCTGACCTTGCAGGTTGATCACTTGAACAAAACCAAAGCAGGACTATTGACCTACATCAGCAGTCTTAACGGCACGAAGCATGGTCTTACGCACTCGGTCAAGGTTGCGACTAATGCCTTACTGACTGCTCGTAAATCCTACTCGACGGAGATGGAAGAGCGACGCAAGCAGGAGGAAGCTAAGTTTCAGCTACCGAGCTTTATGCATAAGGCTGTTGCCCACGTGTTTAGGCAGGGCAAGCTACACTAACAATGTAGTATTGTTGATTAGGTCTTAAACCAGACAGCTATACAATGAAATCAATTAGATGTTTATAGTGGAAGCTAGGGATGTTATCCCACTAATGCAACTATTATTAATGTCTAATTGGTTGTCCTATCTTCTCGTCCACACAAGAGAAACCCATCGAACGACTTATGTCTAGTAGAATTGTGGTGCCTAGCTAGTATACATAGCTATGGTGAGTGGCTGGATGATTACCTTAGGCTTGTATAGCTGTCTTTTCTTTTAATGGAGAGACAGTATGGAAGGCACACTATGGCTGCTATTCGCAGTCTATATTGTTATTGGCTGCTTCTACTACGTAGCTAGTATCAATCGTATAGTGAGTTTCATCATCAAGATGAATGGAATGAGCATCGTAAATTTCGTTGCCACATGCATCTTGTTGATGGCACTTATTATGGCGTGGCCATATCTGCTGTGGTTAGATATTAAAGATCAAATGGAGCAACCGTATGAATACGACGTTGACGATTGAACAGATGGACGCGATCATGCAGATCGTTGGCTATTCTGTGGTAGGCGCACTACTTGCCCTACTTTGTTTTGAGATTATTGTGTGGCTAACACACAAGGACTAATACCTACGGGCCTTTAGTATGCCGTGTATCTGGCGCGTTCGGCCCGCTGTCCTGAGCAAAACGAAGTACGTTGGAAATGATTCCCCATAGTCATTTATTGACTGAACCCTGACCGTAAAAGGCTCAACTATATGGAAGATTATCTCTATGAAGCACGATCGCTTGCCCTCATGGCTCGTAGGTGTTTTAATGTAAGTTTCGTTGCGTCTGCAGATGGATACTTTGGATCGTTTAAAAGAGATGGTAACGATTTCCATAGTGTTCCTTCGAACAACGAACACAAAGGCAAAGGTGAGTTAGTCTTACGTTTGCTTTGCGCTATTGCCGATGCTCACAAAGTTGAACTACTGTTATTTTGTGAGTATGAGAAATGCCGACAGCTTTATGAGCGTTGCGGTTTCTATATTTATCAACACCGAGAAGACGGTTCATATAACAGATGGGATATGAAACGTAATCCTATTGGAGGGCTAGATGAGCAAGTATATTCTTACCGAATATCTCAGCTACAGTGCGCCTCGAAATGCTGATGGTTCTTGGGTAACACAGCGAGGATACCTAACACCCAATCAGTGGGGTGAACTTAGTAAGGATATTCTTCTGTCTCTCCTTACGAATGGTTCAGCATACAAAAAGACAGAAGCTGGACAGGAGTATTATACGTTGGTGGAGGGGTAAATGAAGAAACGTAACGGCGATTGTCGTATACCTCGTGCTCAAGCAATGGGATATGGTTCTAAGTATCTAAGCAGAGAGAGTTGGAATAAACTCCATGCTACTGCGTATAACCTCATGGTTATCCTTATTGCAGAAGGTGAGAATGGTCATTCGTTCGAACAGTTCTGTAAGGAATGGCGGAACCACGTCGCGCTTCCAACTGATGTGGAAAAATGGTTAGAGGAACGGCGCAATGCCAGAGCTAACGAACCAATCGATTGAGTGGAAGGTTATTGAATACAAGCACCGCAAGGAAACTTGCCTTGTGAAGTTTGTCAATGGTTTCGAAACCACTCAGGTAGCTACCCGTAAGGGGTGGGCTAAGTCTGGGCGGCAGGGAGCCTGGCAGCATTGTGCAAAGTTCAATCCAGAAACAGCAAAAGATAGGTTTTGTCTGCGGTGAGGTTGCCGCATTTTTTCTAGCAAATAGTGAGGGTGGTCCTAGTGGCCACCCTTTCTTATTTCCATACAATCGGAGGTCAACATGACGGTTATAGACCATTTAATGGTGGCTCAAGCACTATTTGCAGGGTTCTGTGCAAGCTACTGCTTTTTTCATGAGGAAGCCCCGCCTCAAATAGCTGCCTGGACATGGCTTGTCCTTACCTTGGCTATCATCTATACCAAACTAATCTAAAACCCGCTGTAGCCTCAATTCTGGGGCTTCTAGACCCCTTCTGAGAGGCATTCATGCACCCAAACTGGAAAGAATTGAGGAAAGCTCCTAAATTGGTGCCTTATCCTCCTAAAGAACCTGTCAAAGATAGGGCAACTAAGCGCAATGAAGCAAGGTTGGCTAAGATTGCTGCTCGTGACCCTACTAAACACCAGCCTAAGAAGCCGCGTCCACCTCAGGAGATTATTGAGTATGTCGTACCGCCCCGGAAAGAAAAGAAGAAGCGAAAGCCGAACGGTCGCTTCACGGACACTCCCCACAGTCCAACTTATGTCTCTAGTGCGGGATACCGTTCACGGCAGAAAGAACAATCAGCGCTCAACAAGAAGCCTAAGACGCGAAGCCATAGCAAAGGCCACCGTCTTGCGCGTCAAAGCCGAGCAGTCAATTCTAGAAAGGAAAGGGCTCGTCGGAAAGCGCTTGACAGATAAACAGCGAAAGAAGCTGTACGCTAATGTCAAGGATGTCTTTGCGATAGCTTACGCCAAGAACCCGGAGCTATTCAGCTATGTCTAAGTTTACTATTCGATTATATCCATTCCGCCTTTGGCTTTGCGGCGGATATTCCCATTGTTTGGGTTATGGTGGTCGCTATCCTAATGGCTCCCTTATTCCTAGTGGAATGTCACGACACATCTATTTCGGATATTGTCGTGACATCGATCCAAGGAATCTAGAGCCTTTCTGTACCGACTATTACATTCATGGTGAGGAATGTTAAATGCTGGCACCTAATGAACATTTTCTTTTCGTCTATGGGACACTCAAACAAGGGTATCCTAATAGCGATTATCTTGCACACGCTGATTTCCTAGGCGACTTTGAAGTCAACTGTTGCAAGATGGCAGAGCTACCGTATGCACCCGCCCTTGTCTGTTATCCTTCGTTAACCAACGAGGCAAGAGCCGCAAAAGTCAAGGGTGAGTTGTACTGTGTCTCTGCCGCCCATTTGCGCAACATAGATAAGTTGGAGGGACATCCTCACTTCTATGAACGCCAACAGCTGTGTTGGATTAATCTTGTACCTGGACGACATGTATGTGTCTTCACGTACATATACAAACACAGCATTGAAAAGCTTCCACTCATCACGGAGTGGACAAAGAAACCACTTGCACGAGAACTTCTGTCGTATGGAAGCGTCCCGTCATAGTGGCCCTTGCATTGGTAAGATGCAGAGAGACTGAAAGCACAGCACCTGATGCACCAGATTAGTGTAGAAAAGGACAATGTCAGTCACTTACCGTAAAGGTATACTAAAAATGTGTGAGGATGCAACCTCCTAAGTGTAGTTACAGTCTTATCCCCTGATCAAATGAGAATCCACAGGCACTTTCTCACAGGGTGACCAGGGACTACAACATCAGAAGTAAGTATGCCATCTAAATGGTGGCATCGTGTCACCATCGACAGAAGAGTGAGTATTGCGTATGTCTAAGAAGAGTTCGTTCGCACGGGATACTAAACCGGGCGACGTAATCCGCTTAGTATACGAGGTTGAAGTCGATGAGATTGGTGACCTCGATGCTAAGTTTGCCTCTGAGTCCGATGATCTCTTTTTCATCACAGGAAAGGTGGTCAAAGGTCCGCTGCATAAGCAGAACATTGTTGTTGAGTTCGCTATTTCTGGTGAAGATAGACTAACTGTCGTCAGCCGGAAATCGTTCTGGAAAAAGGTCAAAGAGCGTCTTGCTCAATTCCGGGAAGGGTCTCGGAAGCCTGGACCCAAGGCTCGAAAGCTGCTCAATACTGTTCGCTGGAGTGGCACATAGTATTCTAATACCAAGATCAGCTAAGATCGTACCCCCGCCTTTACATGACGGGACTTGATCGCAGAAGCATCTTACGTACGAGTGACGAATACGGTGAGTACGATAGCAATTGCCCACAAGCTGTGGGGTATTGTGGTACTAAGTGCAATAGACCGTAACGATCTCCGACAGATGACTTCCACCTGTCTAACCAATGGGGGTGGAAATCCTCCTTATATGTACTCAACATGAGACTGGTTCAGGATAGTCATTGGAAATAGGTAAGCGACGTTCATCAACGCGGTGCTCTATTTCAACGCAAAGGTAAGAGAATATCGGTATCGAATCCGGTTCTTGGAACAGCAAGAATACTATATGAGGCATCACGACGCCCCTCAACCCGTCATGGCGCAGTAAGCTGTTGAGGTGCAAGGTTGGTAGTAGCGTGCTGTAAACACGTTGGCTCATGTGGCCCGACTAGACTACCATATAAAGACTACAGAGATATACATTGGTGTGTGAAGAACCCATCTTGTTATAAAGTCTCTGAGACCGAGTACCCACGAAAACTGTAGGCAAGAGGTTCGAAACCTCATCAGACCGTGGTGGTATGCTTACAGGGTGAAAGGCAAAACTAGAAACATGGAGCGTGATATGCTAAAATCCTACTATCAAGTAGCGGAATTCCATATCAATAATCAGTATCGCATGCAAGACTTTCTGTCATACCGTAAAGACTGGTGGACTGAAAACCGCCCAGTCCCTCCTGGATTACAGGTAATGTTTCTGTGTACGACTCACTATAGAAATGGTGTGGGTAGTCCCTATTATGTAGAGGTTAAAGCATATCGTCGCAACACAGACAGTCCACACGTCGGAAAGGTAGCATGAGTATGACACGTGATATAAAGCGACGCCCTACGATCCTCATGCCTCATTGGGATGTGAGGATGGCGATGCTTCTTAACAAACGTAACTACCCAGTAATGGGAATTGCGTCTTCTCTCAAGCCAGATTTAGTGTTGTTTGTTGATGGCCCACCAGTCAGTCCTATCTATTATGGGGAGCGACGATTGGGATTAACAGATGTATCTGATCTGAGACGAGATCGAGATGACACTTTCGTGTACCGACAACTGTCACGAAAGATTCCTAAGCTTGGGATCGGCAGAGGCGCTCACCTTCTTAATATGTTGAATGGTGGTCGAGCCTGGCAGCTTGTCAGTGGCCATAACGTTGGTCCGCACAAGACAACTGATCTCATAACTGGAGATGTCCGTTGGTTAAGTTCGGATCACTGTCAACTCATGCTACCAAAGGACGATGCAGACATAATCTGCGTAGCGGATGCGGCACGTAAGTTCACTTCATCTGATGGCAAAGAATGTGATCGCGGAAGCATCGCTGATGCTATTGATGTTGAGGCTTGCTATTACGGCCACACCAACAGCTTATGTTTTCAACCGGATGTTCATGCAGGACACGAAGGTACTATAACCTACCTGGAAACACTGATGCATGAGTGTCTAATTCTTGAGGATCGAAACAAGTCCTGCGAACCATAGGAGAGTAGGTATGTGTGGTTTATTCGGGGCTTGCGGCCCAGGACTATCCGCAAAGGATAGAGAAGCAGTGAAGACCCTTGGTGAACTAACCAAGGTTCGAGGAAAGGATAGCACAGGTATCTTTACCTGCTATCGTCCTACCTCTGGGAAAACTGGAGCGTTCAAAGTTAAGACGTATAAGAAATTGGTGGAATCGCCTGCCTTCCTTGCGTCCAAAGCAGTGAAGGATTTAATGGCTGATGAACCTTTCGTGATTGGCGGTCACTGTCGTTTCGCTACTCATGGTAAGGTCAACCTGTCCAATGCTCACCCCTTCTCCGTCGGTCATTTTGTATTAGAGCATAACGGTGTTATCTCTGATCTCTTTGATCGGGTCAACGACAAGACAGATAGTCTTGTTCTTACCGAGAACATGATGAAACTTGGTGTCGTTGAAGGCATCAAATCTGGTCTAAGTGGTGACATGGCTCTTATCTTCATCAATAAGAGCAATGGTAGTTTGAACTACTATCGTAATGACGGACGCCCGCTATTCATTGGAATAGAGGAAAAGAAAAAGAAGTTCTTTTGGGCTTCTCAGAAAGACTTCCTTGAATTCATTCAGAAAAATGGACTTGCGAAGTTCTCACAGATTTATATGGTGCAGCCTAACCTTTTGCACACTGTTGATTTGAAGAACATGCAGGTTAGTATGACTGAGATCAAGGCACCACCACGACAGACGTACTCCTTCATGGATCATTGGCGATCTAGTCCAAGACCTGTTGGAATTAAGCCTGGTTCAAGCATGACGCTTGCATCACTTTGCTATCAGCGTTCAATGACTTCTTGTGCATCAAAAGAGGTCAGTTCTGCGGTAGTTCTTGGCCCGCTAGAAAAACCGAACGTTCGCAAACCAACTACGGAGGTGACTGCTGATGAAAATCAGACGTTCTTTCGTGGGTTCAGTGGCGAACTATGGGATGTCATGGCAGCCGCCCAGGTTGTTATCGGTAAGGATTGTGGCTGCACTTGTTGTGGCGAGAAGCCTAAATCTATGGCAGAAAAGATATGGTTCCTTTCTCGCAAGGAGTATCTCTGCGATCGATGCCGATCTGATGAAGCGCTTATTGAGCTTTGCTACGATGATGTACCACTCTGGATGGGGTGCCTCGTAGACAAGAACAATATACCACGAATTAAAGTAATTCGAGATGAAGAGGAACGAGCTATTCAAGAGGCTCTTCCGTTCTAATAATTGGCACCACCAACGAGTATGGTTGTGAGCATCGAAAGATGGGTGCCTCGTTAATTGGCGTGGTCCTTGCCGGAGGGTAAGCGACAGTATCTCACCCGGTAGCCCCTGTCCGCCACACCAAGTTCGTTTAGTATAGTATGAGTGAGTACGTGTAATGGGTTACAAGATCAATGAAAGTGCCCTTGCCGGCAACTTCAATTATCAGTTGGCAATGTACAAGGGCAAGCCGGTTCAGCTTCTGGCAGTTCAGCAGAACACAGGCTATGATGATTACGGCAGGCGCTATGAATATAAACTTTACGCACGTAATGTTGGCTCTGATGGTCAGAAGTTTAAGATTGACTATGCTGAACCAACTTTGAGTGTTGATGCCTGCCAAGTCGGATACTGTTTAGACAGTTCTGGAAAACTCGCCTTCCTCGAAATGAATTGTGGTAAAATCAACCGCAGGTGGAGCATTGATGGATTCGTTACACCAGATACATCAGATAAGTTGATGTACAATTGTGTGATGGGCATCAGTCCAACATTCAAGAAAGCTTTCGATGAGATAACCAAACTCATTGGACGAAAGAAAGCAATGCACTTCGATCGTGACTTTGCACTGGTCCGGGATACTGGGTTCAGCGACATATCAATTCACTATCGTGGTGTTGTTATCGGTACGTATGAAAGCAAGACAAAAAGGATTGTACTACGTAAGGGTCCTACTGTTAAGCTTCTCAAACGTAAGCTCGATAGACTAACTAAGGATACTACAGATGAGTAAGACTTTGGAATATGTATCCGATCGTCGAAGTCCAGTAGGCGATGTGGGTATTGAGCTGGAGGTTGAAGGAAAGATGTTGACTGACCGTAGCGGAAATGCTACAGGTTACTTCAGTCAGTTCCCTCACATCCGTAACTGGGTTGCCAAGCAGGATGGCTCGTTGCGTAATGGCATTGAATATGTCACACGTACGCCGGTTAAGGTTGATGACAAACTAGAGAAGCGTATTTCTTCCTTGGTTGACTCAATCAAGAACAACGTGACGGACGATAGTTACCGTACTTCGTGTCATGTGCATGTTAATTGTCTTCGGTTGACTCCTCGAGAACTAGTAACCGGCTTGACCAGCTATTGGTTGGCAGAAGAAATTCTTGCTGACTATTGGGGAGAGGAAAGAAAAGGAAACCATTATGCTCTTCGACTTAAGGATGGTCTGTCCTTGACAGCTGTTAATAATCTGTTGAGCAATAAGAATTTCTTTAATCTTGGTGGTCGTGATTATGGTGTACTTTCTCGTTACGCTGCATGTAACATTACTGCATTCCTTAAGCATGGATCAGTTGAGTTTCGTGGTATGAGAGGAACAGTTGACACTAAAGTAATTCATGATTGGGTGAAGACTGTTCACTACATCATGCACACTGCCTCCAAGCGCTACAAGTCCCCTGTTCATCTGTTCGAGAACTATATGAATACGTCCAATGTGGCTGACTTCCTGAAGAAGATCACCGGTCCTTATATCAGTGATAGCCTTGACTTCTCAACAAAGAAGCTGGACATTGTTAATGATAATGCTATTAAACTTGCTGGTCTTGCGTACCTTCATGAAGATGGAGATGCGTGGGAGGCATGGGAGAACGAGCTTATCAAGGAGCGATCTAAAAGAACGCAGGAAAAAGAGACGGCGGCTGCTAATAGCACAGCCACGCCGACGTCTAACTCACTAGATGCTGTTATACTAGGACAGAACACACCTAACTGGTCTAGTATCCATTCTATTGGTGTGGCAGCTGGTCTCTATGGTGTTACTATAGACCCAGATGAATTTTAAAGGATGAACGGATGAAAGACCTATTTGTATTCCCGTATAAAGCGGGAAGTCGTTCAGCAATTGCTATCAGTGATGCGCTGAACTGTTTCCGGATTAACCGTGATGGTTCTTCCCGGTTCGCACGTGGATCGAACAAGGCAGTTATTAACTGGGGGTGGGGAGATTCTCTACCCCTAGAAGTGGCTGCCTGTACGGTCATCAATAAGCCTGAGGCGGTTGCCCGAGCGATCTCTAAGATCGAATCGTTCAAGCGCTTCATTGAATACCGGGTGAATTGCCCAGACTTTACACAGGATCGCACCACAGCCACACAGTGGGCTGTACAGGGGCATCGTGTGTATTGCCGCAGTACCTCTAGCGGGAGTGATGGAAGCGGCCTGACGGTCGTTTCTGTGCCACCTGGAGGCACTGTCAATTTACCTAATGCTCGCCTCTATACTAAGGGGTTGGCTATTCGAAACGAGTATCGGGTTCATGTGGTTGGCGACGAAGTCATAACCTACCAGAAGAAGGTTCCACGTACGGACGTTAGCGTCCATAACATGGATGTTCGAACTACCAATGGTGGTTGGGGCTTTGATGTCGTTGAAGATGAGCGGCTTGTGCCTGCCAACATTGACGATGAGTGCATCTTGGCTATCAAGGCTCTTGGTCTTGATTTCGGTGGTGTAGACGTAGTCGATAATGGCGGTAAGGCATACGTTGTTGAAGTCAACACGGCACCTCACTTGACCCCGTACTCGTCTCGTAAAATGGCGGAAGCCTTGAGAGAGTACATTGGATAAGACAAAGAAGATAGCTAAGAGATGTGTCATTTGCAATGCTTCATCTCTTGCAAAAGATAATCAATGGATCTTTTATTATGATCCTGAATTAAAAGATTATCACTGTAGTATGTGCGATCAGTTAGTAAGAGAAGCAGTCGAACTTAATGGCTCTAGTAGAGGATTAAAGTGGGACTGGCATCAGAGAAAAGACTGGTACACAAAAATTCAAGAATTTGAAAAGACACTAGATTTTGACATTAGTGAAGAAGCTATTAGAAAAATACTAGAGGATGAAATTCTTGAATGATATCAATGTCAAGGAAAATATTAACTTATTTAGTAAATATCTTCCTTGACTTTTTCACCAAATACTGTATCTTAATAGTATGAATGAAAGGAAACAGACAGTACACTTACCGTGCACCGATTGTGGTTCGTCAGATGCACTGACGGATTACGAAGATCATACTTACTGTTTCTCTTGTAGTAAATATACTAGTAAAGATAATAGTAATAGTATAGATACAGTTATAGGTGTTATGATAGAACCTAATAGTAGTTGGAGAGGTATTAGTAAGGATACCTTTAAGTTTTATGATTGTGACTTCACTGTAGATAAAACTAACAGTGTAGTGCAAGTTAACTTTAAGTATCCTAATGGTAGTTATAAACATAGATTAATAGATACTAAGTCTTTCTACTCTACTGGTAGTATGACTGACAGTGATCTGTATGGTTACAACAAGTTCTCCCCCGGTAGTGCTAGGGCAATTACAATTACCGAAGGAGAGATTGATTGTCTTTCAGCCTTCCAGATGTTGGGCTCGAAGTATCCTTGTATAACATTCAAGGCTAGTTCCAGCGCAGCTAAGGATTGTGCAAAGCAATTCAAATATATTGATAGCTTTGAACGTATTTATCTTTGTCTAGATAACGATGATGTTGGACGTAGGACCTCGCAAGCGATCGCGTCGCTATTTGATCCAAACAAAATCTATATCTGTGAATTTGCGGAGGGCATGAAAGATGCCAACGACTATCTTACGAAAGGCAGGGGAGAAGAGTTCGTTAAGCTGTGGTGGGGAGCCAAGCGGTACTTACCGAAAGGCATCATCAACGGTTACGACGAGATCAAAGAAGTCCTCAACCGAACAACCGCTAGCAGCCTTGCTAGTTATCCTTTCCCTACTCTTAATGAAATGACCTATGGCATTCGTGAAGGAGAAGTTAATCTCTTCACGGCTATGGAAAAGGTAGGTAAGACAGAAGTGATGCGAGCAATTGAACATCATCTTCTCAAGACGACAGACTACAACATTGGTATCATTCATCTAGAAGAAGACGAGAAACGAAGTGTACAAGGATTGTTGAGCTATGAATTGGATACCCCTGTTCATCTTCCTGACAGCTGTGTCAGCATTGACGATCAACTCAGTGCTTACAAGAATTTGGTTAAACGAGAAGGCAGGCTCAACTTCTACACACACTTTGGTAGTGATGATCCCGATACTATTCTGGGCGTTCTACGCTATATGGTTTCTTCATTAGGATGTAAGTTTGTCTTTCTTGACCACATAACTATGCTTGTTACAGGATATGAAGGTGATGACGAAAGACGAAAGCTTGACTACATTTCTACAAGACTTGCGATGCTCACTAGAGAACTTAAGTTTACTCTCTTCCTCGTATCGCATGTTAACGACGATGGGAAAACAAGAGGCTCTAGAAACATTAGTAAAGTCGCGGACCTAATTGTCCACTTGGATAGAAATCCAGAGGCTGATAGCTTGGATGGACGAAACACAACTAGTCTCCTTGTTAAAGGAAATAGATTTGCTGCTAGGTCAGGCCCAGCGGGATATCTTTGGTTCGACCCCAGCAAGTACCAAGTAAAAGAAAAAACTATTGATGAGGTCTTAGTTAATGACACCATCGAAAAGTTCTAAAGGAATTACCTACCACAAGCCGCTTGGAGGTAATATGTTTGTAAAGTATGCGGCACATTTGAAGGAAGTAAGTATGAGTAAGAAAACTGAAGTTAAGGTTGAAGTTGAGAAGACTGATGATAATGATATCATCACGAAGCAGTCTGAAGTTTATGTCTGGAATGACACTGTCTTCACATCCTATAAGTCTGCACTGGCTGCAAGTAAGAAAGAGAAGATCATCAGTCTCTTGATCGAGAAGCAGTATCCTTGTAGCGCTGGTTATACTGAGGCTCAGCGCAAGCAGTACATGAGTCAGTGGAGCAATAATCAGCTGGGTTACTCCGTGAACGTTAAATACGTACTTGACGTTTTTACCGAGATTCTCGCAGAGTAATGCGCGTAGTCCTTGACATAGAAGCAGATGGCCTCATTCCTTCGGGGGTGAGGTCCATATGGTGTATAGTTTGTAAGGATATTGATAATGATGAAATGCAATTGTTCTATGGCGAAGACATGCGTGAAAGGTTCTGCTTGTTCGCCAAAGACATTACCGAAGTTATTGGCCACAATATCTTGGAGTACGATCTTAGGGTCTTGTCTCTTCTTTACGGGCTTGATCTGGCTAATAAGGTTTCATGTACTGTAACAGATACATTAATACTTTCCCGCCTATTGAACGTTGGCCGTATTGGTGGCCACTCCCTAGAAGCGTGGGGACACACGCTACAATTCCCAAAAGGTAACTATAACGACTTCAGTAAATTTTCTATGGAGATGCTGGAGTATTGTAAGAATGACGTTGAGTTAAATGCTAAAGTCTATCTGGAACTACGAAAAGTCATTGACAGAAATCAGTCCGCCTTTGACCGCGCAATTAAAGTTGAACACGATGTCCAGAGAATATGTCTTGACATGCACGACAACGGATTTGCGTTTGATCGAAGAACTGCTGAGACCATTAGAGAGGAACTTAACGAACGAATTCGAAAGCTTGACTTGGAAATCGTTCTTTGCTTCCCTCCCCAATTGGTCAAGACACAGCTCAAAACAAAAATCAAAGAAGAGCTTGTCCACTTCAACCCCAACTCCCCCCGACAAATAATTGATAAGCTTTGGGAAGCAGGCTGGAAGCCTGTTAATAAAACCAAAGGTAATATGAAGAATGAAGACCCTGCTAAGAAAGATAAGTTTGATAAGTATGGATGGGTCTTAGACGAAACCAACCTAGCCACTTTACCTGATGACGCGCCGGAAGGTCTAAAGGTATTGGTCGAGCGCAGACTGCTGCAAGCACGTGTCAACACACTTACAGAGTGGTTAGGTTGTTATGACTCCACAGATGGTAGAATTCACGGCAGGTTTAACGCTCTGGGTGCTCGCTCTCATCGTTGCACACATAGCAATCCCAACATGGGCAACATTGCAACTCAAAAGACGATCAAATATAATACCGATCATCTTAGAGAAACCGCCATCGATCTGGGTGGAAAGATGCGGTCTCTGTGGGTTTGCGATGATGATAGCTGGCTTGTCGGTACAGATATGGAGTCTGCTCATCTACGCATATTCGCTCATATGATTAATGATGAGAAGTTTACTCAGTCTCTAATCAGTGGAAAGAAAGAAGATGGAACAGACCCCCACAGCGTTAATAAAACAGTACTTGGTTCTGCATGCGTTGACAGAGACAGAGCAAAAACTTTTATCTTCAGCTTCCTTAACGGAGCAGCAGCTCCAAAAGTTAGCCAAATCTTTGGATGCTCGCTCCCGATTGCGAAAGCAGCACTACATAAGTTTATCGGAGCTTATCCAGGCCTTAAGCGCCTTAAACAAGAGGTCTTTCCCAGAGATGCAGAGCGAGGATACTTCATCGGCATCGACGGAAGAAAGATCGTCTGCAATAGTGAACACCTAATGATGGGTATGTACCTTCAGAGTACAGAAAGTATTCTGATGAAGTATGTTATGGTTGGTTTCTATAACGAGATGAAGAAGTACCCTGATATTAAATGGAGATTGATTAACTTTGTTCACGATGAACTTGTTACAGAAGTAAAAGGTGATAAGAGTAATGCCGAGTTGGTTGGAAAAGTACAAAGAGACATGCTTAAAAAAGTCGGCGAAGAGTTCGGTATGCGTTGCCCAATGTCTGGAGAAAGCAAGATCGGAAAAACTTGGCTCGAAGTGCATTGAGATTGAAGGCGGTAAGAACCAAGATGGTTATGTAAGAATACTTACCGGCAGTCGTTCCGATGGTTCGCGGAAACGACGTATGCTTCACCACCTGATATGGGAAGAAGCTAATGGACCAATCCCCGAAGGAAAAGAAATACATCATATCTGTCATAACAGAGGATGTCAGAATATAAATCATTTAGAATGTATCGATGGCAGTCTACATGCAACGATAACTAATAATGAAAGAGAATTCAAGATAGGAGAATGGAAGCGTAATGGCACAAGTTGAAACGTTTATTAGTGGCAAAGGCAAGTGGGTTAAGGTTCTCGCTGGACAGGAAGACAAGAAGTTCAAGCGTTGGACGTTGGACCTTTACTTGGATGACAGTCAGGTTGAAGCGTTTAAGAAATGGGATAGCGAACTTCTCCTGCGAGAAGACAAGCAGACAAATGAGCGGTTCATCAAGCTCGGACGTCCTACCATGAAGCTTATCAAAGATAAGGTCGTTCAGTTCGATCCCCCCGAATTGGTCGGACCTGATGGTAAGACTGATTGGACTGGTGGTTCTATCGGTAACGGTAGCGAACTGACCTGTAAGGTAGTCGTGTATGACACGATGAAGGGTAAGGGCGTCCGACTTGAGAAGGTTCGTGTTGATGTGCACGTACCGTTTGCTGAGAAGGAAGTCGATACGTCAAACGTGGATAGTCCCTTCTAATGAAAACCATTAGAACCTTAGTAAAAGATATCTACGGTCTCTTTGGGAGTGGTCACAAAGCCACTCCTGAGGATGTCAAAGAACTAGCGGAGGCTATGGCAGTACATGTCAATCAAGCGTTGGCTAAGCGCGACCCGAAAGGAACGCTCAGAGCGTCTATTATCGGAACTAAGTGTAAGCGTAAACTCTGGTTCGATGTTAACCGGCCAGAAACGGCTGAAGCTTTGGAACCTTGGACTAAGATCAAGTTCCTCTACGGAAATCTCCTCGAAGAAATAATTCTATTCCTTGCTAAGGAGGCAGGACACGATGTTCAAAAGCGTCAAGCAGAAGTTAAAGTCAATGGTGTCAAAGGACACATTGACGGTATCATTGACGGTGTTCTTTGTGATGTTAAGTCTGCTAGTGGCTACGGTATGGCTAAGTTCCGTGAGCATAGACTTGAGCACGATGATCCCTTCGGGTACAAAGATCAGATAACATTCTATAATAAGGCTCTCCAGGATGAACTCACGATCAAAGGGGAAGGGGCCTTCCTTGCGGTTGATAAAAGCAACGGACAGCTTGTCCTCGATAGCTACCCCATCACCGAGTATGACAGAAAGAAGCTTGTCGAAAAGGTCGATCAATCCATTGATATGGTTAATTCCGATGATCTTCCTGACAGGGGCTTTTCTGACGTACCAGATGGTTCTTCTGGCAACAGGAAGCTGTGTATGGAATGCAGCTACTGTCCATATAAAGAACAATGCTGGAGTGGTCTACGGAAGTTCATCTATAGCACCGGACCACGGTGGTTAACACGAGTAGGAAAAGAACCCAATGTACCAGAAGACACAAACTGGAATAGTCCACGTACATCTGACGGTACGGGGAAAGACATTCAATGAAGAAAAGAAAGAAGCAGAACGCAATACCTCTAGGGATATATCAAAGTCAACTAGAGCATCGTATCGCAAAGCAACTCAAGAAGGGGATGAGTGATGTCAAGTATGAACCATTTAAAATCAGCTACACCATACGAAAAGATTATGTACCAGATTTTGTGGTACGTACACGAAGCGGAAAGACAATATACATTGAGACTAAAGGCTGGTTCAAGACAGAAGACCGGGTCAAGATGAGGGCTGTTAAAGACAGCAACCCTGATCTGGACATCAGAATTCTCTTTGACAAGAACAATAAGGTTAGCTCCCGGGGGAAGATGAAGTACACAGAGTGGTGTGATAAACATGGCTTCAAGTGTGCTGTAAAAGAAATCCCCAAGGAGTGGTACAGTGAGTAAGACATACGTAATTATACCGGACCAACATGCAAAACCAAAGACAGATCAAAGTCGTGCAAGTCTTGTCGGCAACTTTATCAAGGACATCAAGCCCGATACGGTTGTTAATATGGGGGATATGGCAGATATGCCGTCTCTTTGTTCTTATGATAAAGGCAAAAAATCTTTTCAAGGACGCACATATCAAGCCGACATTAACGCTCATCTTGAGTTCCAGGAAAGATTGTGGGAACCGGTCAAGAAAGCAAAGAAGAAGCTACCTAAAAGAGTAACACTGATTGGTAACCATGAAGAACGAATTGCCCGAGCGATCGAAAATCAAGCAGAGCTTGAAGGTGTTATATCATACGATGATCTTGAGCTTGCTAATTGGTACGACAGTATCATTCCCTATAATGGTGCAACTCCCGGAGCCGTACAATTGGACGGTATTACTTTTGCCCATTATATTATCTCTGGTATTAGTGGACGTCCTATAAGTGGTGAACATCATGCACACTCCCTCCTCGTTAAAACACACAGTTCATGTGTCGTCGCCCACTCCCATCTATTCGATTACTGTCAACGCACAAGAGCAGACGGTACGAAGATCAAGGCGGTGGTTGCTGGGTGCCTCATTGATTATCCTATGGAGTTCGCTGGCAATGCTTGTGGGTTGTGGGACAGCGGCGTTGTCGTGTTGCATAACGTCGAACGAGGTAATTTCGATTTACAATGGATTAGTCTCAACAGACTAAAAGAAGAGTACGCCTAAGGAGGCGATCGTGGAAAAGGATAAACGTAGGGCTACACGTAGGAGCCGAGAAGCAAAGGCGTTGCAGCATAAGCAGTACCGCCAACGAGTAATCAGAAATAAGAAGAAGGATTTACACGTTGACGATGAAATTCAAATCAGACTTGGGACCGTTCATGAATTCCTTGAGCGAGACGATCTTCAAGGAGAAGTATTACCACACGGGAGCGGAGACTTGGGAGACACTGGCGAAGACACTAGTTCATGAGGTCTGTGATGGACACATGGACAAGGATGATATTGATCAGCTGACTAAGTATGTAGCTGAGATGAAGTTTATTCCTGGTGGGAGGTATCTATACTATGCCGGACGAGGCAAACGATTTTACAATAACTGTTACCTCCTCAGAGCTGAAGAAGACACTAGAGAAGACTGGGCCAATCTCAGTTGGAAGTCTGAAAGTTGTTTGCTCACAGGGGGTGGAATTGGAGTTGATTATTCCACATACCGTGATAGTAAACAAACAATTGGTCGAACTGGTGGAAGAGCTAGTGGGCCGATACCGAAAATGTTCATGGTCAATGAAATCGGTCGTAACGTTATCCAAGGAGGAAGTAGACGATCTGCGATCTATGCTTCGCTTAATTGGAAGCACGGAGACATTGACTGGTTCTTGAAGGCTAAGGACTGGCACAACATGCCGGTAGCAGGAACAGACAAGACTGTCTGGGACCTGAAAGTAGCAGACTTTAATTATAACGCCCCCCTTGATATGACCAATATCAGCGTTAACTATGACACCGAATGGTTAATGAACTACAACAAGACGGGGGATTACGGTGATACATTCTTACACAACGTTCAGCAAGCCCTTAGGACTGGTGAGCCAGGCTTCTCCTTCAACTTCTTCGACAAAGAAACGGAGACGCTCCGCAACGCCTGCACGGAAGTCACCAGTAGCGATGATAGTGATGTCTGCAATCTTGGTTCCATTAATCTTAGTAGGATTAGTGACCTCGATGAGTTGGCTGACGTCGTCAATCTCGCCACCAAGTTCCTTCTCTGCGGAACCCTCAAAGCAGACCTCCCCTACGATAAGATTAAGACCGTTAGAGAGAAGAACCGTCGGCTAGGACTGGGCCTTATGGGTCTTCATGAATGGATGTTACAACGAGAATACAAGTATGAAGTCGGAGACGAACTCCACAAGTGGCTAACGGTTTATCGTGGAGTCTCTAACGCAACTTCAAGAACCTTTAGCACAGTGCTGGGTGTTAGCACGCCTGTTGCTAATAGGGCAATCGCACCCACAGGAACGATTGGATTGCTTGCAGGCACTACAACGGGAATTGAACCGCTGTATGCAGTTGCTTACAAGCGTAGATATCTTACTCAAGGAACTAAGTGGAAGTATCAATACCAAATTGACGGTATCGCCCAGCAACTTATCGAGCGATACGGTCTCGACCCAGACGAAATAGAAACAGCTAGTGATCTAGCAACCGATTATGAACGTCGGATTAAACTACAGGCGGACGTACAAGACTATGTTGACATGTCTATCAGCAGCACTATCAACCTACCTTCTGTGGACTCCCAGTCGTTTGATGCGAAGGAGTTTGCCGGAACTCTTGCACGGTACGCTAGTAGACTACGCGGCTTTACTTGTTATCCTGACGGGGCTCGCGGTGGACAACCTATTACTAAGGTGGATTATAAAGATGCTATCGATAAGCTAGGAGAGGAGTTTGAAGAAGGTGGACTCGAGTACAATGACATCTGCCTCATCGGAGGAAAAGGCGGAACATGTGGAATTTAAAGACTTTGGTTGCACAGTATCTGAGGATGGAAAGGTACATCGAGAAAAGAATGGACGCGAAGTTCCTCAGCGTCTTAGCAAGCACGGCTACTATCGGATATCTCTTTATCATCCGGTTCGAAAGCGTCCATATACTTTTCTGGTTCATCGTCTTGTTGCTGAATTTTATGTCCCTAACCCGGAACAGCGACAAGTAGTTAACCATAAAGATGGTAACAAAAAGAATAACCATAAAGATAATCTAGAGTGGATTACTTTATCTGAGAATACACAGCACGCATTAGAGTTTGGTCTTAGAACATTTAGCCCCCGCAAGGGAGGCAAGAGAGATTGGCGAGGCCGCTTCATTGGATAAAACAGAACCTTGGTATAAAAGAAATAAAGAACGGCATTCCGCCTATAATAAAGAATACTACAAGAAGATGTATGCTGAACGTCCAATACATTATCTTCTCAAAGCAGCTAAGGCACGTGCTAAGAAAGCAGGACTTGATTTCGATATTACTGCAGATGATTTAACTATGCCTGAGGTTTGTCCTGTGCTTGGTATTAAACTAGAACGTCATGAAGGCCGTCTTCGTTATAATAGTCCTTCTGTAGATCGTATCGATAATTCTAGAGGTTATGTAAAAGGTAATGTTGCAATTATCAGCAACAAAGCAAACACCAAGAAAGGAGAACTAACAATTGATGAAGTCAGAAGCCTACTCATCTACATGGAACGAGGAGCAGACAGAATTAAGTGAGTACCAGGAGTTCGTAGAGAATTGTCCTCAACCTACGGAAGACAAACTAGAGAATATTAAAGGTTCTTACTATAAGGGTTGGTGGGCAGCAACTCAAATGACTTGCGAAGCAGGAGAAGTTCTTGAAATCTTTGAGAAGGCTATCCGCAAGGATAAAGACATTGATGCTAACCAGATCATGGATGAGTGTGGTGATGTACTATGGGGTATTGCCGCTATCTGTAACACTGTTGGTATTACACTTGATGATGTTATTGCGCACAACATAGACAAACTCAGGAAGAGATACGATGAAGCTGCCAAGCAGGGTTAAGATCAACACATATAATTATGTAATCAAGGAAGAAGATAACCCTAGATTTGAAGATGGTCCAGCCTGGGGATACTGTGATTACGTTAAGCAAGAGATTGTTGTTAAGAAGAATGCGACAAAGGAAAGAAAGCGTAACGTTGTTCTTCATGAGATCATGCACGCAATCTTTGAGAGTGTTCATGCCAGTCCGAGTTCAATGAGAGCAGATGAAGTTGAGGAATATTATGTAGTTCACGGAGCACCAATCCTCGTAGATGTTCTGCGAGACAATCCAGCACTTGTAAAATATTTGACCCATAAGGATTAATAAATATGAAGAGTCTATCAACCACTGCAGACTTTGATACGATTAAAGAGGGCATGGCCTGGGCAGAGGAACTGTCTAAACAGTTCAATCTTCCTATTAGCAACCTTGGTTTCTCCTATATGACTAGGGTGTATAACTATAAGACAGGTAAGTATAACAACCTAAATAAAGCTAAATACGCCTTCAATGTTTCTCTTAACCAAACAAAGTAGATGATGAGGAAGATGCTTAATGTTTAATTCTCGAGAAGATATCTATACGACTAAGACGTTCCCAACTACTGAGGAAGCAGCTACGTTTGTTAGTGTGATTGCTCAGTCGTTTAAGCAGCAGGGATATAAGATCACGGAGATGAGTATCCGTGAGTATCATTCTTACGATGTTAAGAGTGATGTCTATATCGGTACTGTTGCTGCCTTCAAGGAACAGGAAGCTAAGGTAAAAGAAGACGCTAAGCCCGAAGAAGTGAATGAAGCTCCTAAGGAAACCGTTAACTAGTGTCTGGCTTTAGATACAACAAAGGGAAGCCGAGGATGAGCCTCCTTCCCTTTGATGCTCTTTATGAGCTTGCCTCGCTGTTCACAGAGAGTATGAAAAAGTATCCTGCTCGTAATTGGGAGCGTGGATTATCGTGGTCTGAGACTCAAGATAGTTTGCTTAGACACATGACAGCTTGGAGTAACAAAGAAGATAAGGATGCTGAAAGTGGCTTCTATCATGATGTACATATTTTATGGAATGCTATTGTCCTTGTTACTATGCGACTACGAGGTCTTGGAAAAGATGATCGTAAATCAAATCCGGTAAGCGATGACGTTCCTACCCATTCGATTAAGAGGGACATCAGCAACTCTGTTGTTCCAGTTACCGCTCCGGACTACCCAGTTACCCGGGCTCCCACCGACGATGTAGCCTACGTGGTGAGGCCAGACGACCACTACACCGAGTCCTGGGACGGTCCTATTACCGTAGTTGACCCAGTGACGGGCAAGATTATAGGATGAGTCTTTCACTCCCTTAACCTGACGCATATACCATCCACACCAAGCTCTGGGCCTTCCATCTTGGGTGATAGACTTTGACCGGGGATAGAAGGTTACCGGCTTAGTCCTATGACGCCTCTGAGTATGCCGACTTGCCGCGGTATGCTTGGGGGCGTTGTTGTATGTGAAGCTATCTGCTATTCCATATGCTTCTGACTTAACTGGTGCCAGAAACACAGAAGCCCCCACGAGGAGGGCTGCTATGAACCTTAACATTAAGACTCCTATTTAACAGGCTTTAAACTAACCTTATCTTTCAGTCTTGCGAAAGCTTCGTAAGACTCATTTATATCTTTAATATACGTGTCAGCTAATTCCATGTTGGTTTTAAAATCTCGTCTAAGATTTTTAGCTTCTCTGCTTAGGGGGTCTTTGTGAGTTAGTGCTTGGGTCATTGCAGTATTTGCTTTTTCAATATATTTTGCAGCGTACTCCCCAAGAAACCTAACTCTATCCATCTTGACTCTATCACCGAAAACTTCGCTGACTGGTAGTTTTTTCGATAGCTCTTTGATACGATCACCATTATCTTTTATCTCAGAGAGTTTAGTAAATATACTTTGTGCTTTTTCCTGCAACTGTGAAGGAGCAGTTCTAGAGAAGTCTAGAAATTCTTCCTTAACTTTAGCTGTGGCTTTCGATGCGACTACTGCTCTTCTTGCTTTTTCAAAAGAAGTTATGTTATCTCCTTTTGCTTCTATTGATGCAAATCTAGTATCATCTTGTGCACGTTTCATATCGTGTAGTTTTTGGAGGGCATCCTCTAATCCACCAATCGACTTAGATAGTTTTTCGCTAACTTCAGACATAGGTCCAACAGCTTTATCAATAGTGGTTCTACCTTTTTCGATATTACCGTCTGGGGTTAATCGTGTGAGATCAGCATTACCTTCTTTCTTAGCAGAAGCTAATCCCTTCTCTGCACGTCGTGCCTCAACAGTTGTTCTATCGATAAGCTTAGCACCACCTTCTGCGATCTTCTCTCCTGCCTTGGCAACCTTGCCACCAGGGAAGGGAAGGATAGTTGCAGCAGCTAGTGCAGCTCCAGCAGCATCACCTTTCTGTACAGCTTCGATAAACGAAGGTATACCAGTAAGCATGTCTATTGCATCTCTTGCTTGTCTCTGTTGCTCGTCAGTAGGTACCCCCGGAGCCGGGTTACCTCTGGGTTGAAAAGACGACTGAGGCCCTGTCGGTGCGCCTTCTGTATTAGGAAGACTGTCTGTAAGACTCTTAATGTGATCCATGATTACCTTACGGAGTTCAGGATCATCCTTTGCCTTGATCGCCTGATCATACAGTTCTTTCAACTCCTGTCCAGAAGCCTGGAAGGCGTTGGGTTGGTCCTGTGTGTTGACTGCTTGAGCAAAGCCGGGACCACCAAAACTAGGCACATTGTCACCGGTATCAGGTCCACCTAGATTAGATCGTCTATTGAAGTCTAGGTTCTGGAAGAACTGATTAGGTTCTGATGGGGCGGCGTTAGGAGCACCACGAGGATTACCACGTGTCTGTATATTCTGGAAGTTTATGTCAGGACTACGTTCACCACCAGCTGCTGCTGATCCACGAGGACCAGTGAAGCCTTTAGGAGTGATGCCGATAGCCTTGCCTGCTTTGTTAGTTACATCATCGATGACGTTACCCTGATGCTGTGCACCAAGATTAATACCAGCACGTTCCATGATTGTCTGAGTAGCTTGAGCAGGGTCAATACCTGCATCTTTCCACAAGGGGATAAGAGCATCTATACCCTGGTTCCAGTTCTCAATGGCATCGTTACCACCACGGAAGCTATCAAAGATACCACCAAGTACGGTGCTGTTAGGATTGTCCTGACCAACTAGTTTAAGATGATTAGGATTCTCGGGATCAACAATAACCTGCTGAGTATTAGATGATGTGATGATATTGTTAATGTCTGTCACACTATCCCGGTTCAGCTTGTCAAACATATACTTGACATAGTCATAATACTTGCCAGCAGCCTGACGATCATACTGACTAAGTTCTTTAACAGATGCCTGGACCTGGGGAGAAGTAAGAGCACGATAGTACGAACGCTTGTCTCCTTCACTGAGGTCCTTGTTCTTCATCATGTTATCCCACCATGCTTGGTTCTCTTTACCAAACATAGTTTCAAATATAGCTAACCGATCTTTAGTCTGGTAATCTTTACCGTTAATCCATTCAAGAGATTGTTCAAAACCATTCTTATAGAACTTACTATCAGTAACTCCTTCAGCTTGTCCTTGTTTAAACATAGCATCAAGAGATTTAGCTTTGCCTGAAAGCTGATCTAGCTGAAGACCGTTAAGAAGGTCTTGCGCCTCAGCGTCAGGTATATTAGCATTTTTAGCTAAGGCTGATTTATAAGCTGTCGCTCCAGTACCTAGTTCATTAGCAGCAGCATAACGAGTAGTAAACTCACTCTTGAGCATATCAGACTTAGCGCCTTCTACTCGTGCTTTATTGTTGATGACGATAGCATTCAAGATACCCCAGTCCTTATTAGCAATAGCATTATCCATTGCTTCAAGACGACGATTGAAAGCTTCATCAACCTGCTTCTTCTGGTCTGCCCACTGCCAAGGACTATCAGAGAAGTGCGCTTCTACTTGCTGTTGTCCTAAGACCATAGAATTACGCCACTTCTGATAAGCGACTAGCAACTGTCTCTGATGTTCAGGATCAGCAGTTCCCGTCTCTTGATCTCTCTGAGACAGTTGAATTTGCTTCCTTAAAATATCAGTGACACCACCATTAGCAGCACCAGCATAGAAGACTGTATCAAGTCCTCTCATGTACGCTGCACCTGTCGTTATGGCATTGCTCTTATTTGTTGCATCAGCTGTGTCTGCTTCTAGCTTTGCCAACTCTGCACGAGAATAGACATCCTGACTCTTACCGATAGACAGTTTAAGCCTGCTCATGTTAGTAGGATTTTGTGCCCAGTTAGGATCATTAGCCCACTCAGCACGCATACTAGGATCAATTATATTCTTAGGATTTTGAAAAGCTACTTCTGCAAACTCACGATTATTCTTAGCAGCATCTGCCGCAGTTTTAGCACGAGCACGCTGGGCTCGAACACCTTCCTCTAGAATTTGATTACGCTGCCAGTTAGGATCGATACCCATCTTCTTAAGTTCACTATCGATGGTATCGTTATACCCTGAGTAGCGAGCACGAATATCTTTAACCTTAGCCTGCACAGTTGCATAGTAATGCTGAGGATCAATAGTACCAGCATCCATAGCTAGTTTCTTGTCCTCAAGATTACGAACCTGAGACCGTACTTCTTTATCTAACGGGTCTTGCCTAGGTGGTTGACTCTGTACACCGAGAAGCTGAGAGTCTGTTTCTTCAACAGTTGCTCTAACATCATCGGAAGCTTTCTGTGCAATACCACGATCAAGTGCCTGCAAACCTGCATCTGCTGTCTGAGCAAAGCCAGAGAGAGCATCACCCATTACACTATCACGTACCCCACGAGAATAGTTAAGGAAGTTCTCTGCACCCGGGAGGCGTGCTTGTGGGTTAAAATCGTCAGCCATTACTGTACTCCACCTTTTTGGCGTTGTTTAATTTCATATTCCAAAGCTTCCTGAGACTGGTTACTATGCATCTGTCTTGCACGTTCAATGAAGGTTTTATTCTCCATCATTGCATTATAGAAAGCATCTTGACGTTCTGTTTCTTTAGGAAACCAAGTAGACTTAACCTGTGCACGTTTAAACCATTCAGCACGCTCTTGTTGATCATCTGTCCCTAAAGCGTTACGAATATCTTCCTGCACCCAACGGTTAAGCTTACGTATGTAATCATCGTAATTCTTATTGACCTGCATCGTGCGGTACATGTTGTCTACTTCTTGAGGTTGAACACCTAAGACATTAAGCATCAGCATCTTGAAGACACTATCACCTGTACCAACAACCTGACCATACTTGGTTAAGTACTTCTGTGTGGTTGCTGCGATATACATTTTCTCTAAAGTAGATACAGTAGAGATGTTGGATAAGACATCAACGAAGTCTTGAGACTTTAACTGATAAGAAGGATTGCCGATGATCGCATCTTTGATGTTACCGACAATCGGCGCTACTGCTACAAGAGTATTGAAGACAACGTTACCTGAAGCACCACCGATGATATCAGCCCAACCTTTAGTGCCATCATACAAATCCTTGAGGATCGGTATACCTGATGGACCATAGACGTTCTCAATATTAGTGTCTCCTAATCCAACCATCTGACCGATGTTAGAAAGGATACCATCATTCAAGACCTTAGTAATCAAGTAATCATCAGTATCAAAGTTCTTACTGATCAGGTATTCTTTGATGCTTTCATGAGCAGGCCAGATCGGAAGAGCCGACGTAACACCAATAGGAACTCCATAGAACAATGAGTAAGCACCAAGCAACCGAGCACGTTCCTGCCAAGTCATTCGCTTGCCAGTCAGCTGCTCCATCATGCGTATCTGATAAGACCAGAACTGAGTCGGTACACTACCAATACCCTGCTGCCATGAAGCATTACTTGCGTGAGACATATTCACGTTATAGAAGTCTGCACGATTTAGAACTCCTGATAGGTCTTGATCCGTCAGTTTACGTCCTGCTTTATCAGCTTGTTTCTCAAGATAGGCCGCAAACCACGCTGCTCGACGAACGAACTCTTCACCTTCTCTCATAAAGAAAAGACCGTGACTGAGCATTCCACCGACAGCTGTTTGTACAACAGAGCCTTCTAGATGCTGTTCACGAGTAGCAACTTCTCGTCCCATCTTACCAAAGCCAGAGCGCTGCATGTCTTCGACGATCTGAGTAAATTCTTTACCCGTCATACCAAGAGCTTTGCTCATAGCACTTTCGTCGATCTTCGCTGCAACAGCAGGAAGAAGCTTAGGGTCCATCATCGCAGCACGTGACCACATAGAATAAAAGCCTGACTTCCATCCGTGCTTAGGAGACAATGCTACAACGTTAACAATAGTGTTACCCTGCTGAAGTAACTGCTTAGGATTCCAGAAGCCCATCTTCGGGAAGTAAGCAAGATACCTTAGTGTCTGTGCAGGATCACCCTCCTTAAGAATATCAGATAGACTCTTACGCCAAGCACCAGCAGCATCGGGATTATCAGTACCTATGATCTTCTGTCCGACATACTTCCAGAACTTAGTCTCCTGGTTGTTGACAGTACCGAAGAATTGACGAGCACGAGCAGCATAAGACCTAGCCATCTTGAGACGTTCAAGATCACTGCCCTGCATGTTCTTTCTAAACAGGTCTTCGAAGTTGTTAATAACTTTGAAAGGATCAGCCTGTGCTTCCTTCAGTGTTACATTAAGTAGGTCTCCAAACTCAGCAACAAAGGCGTCAGCCATCTGAGTCTTAAGAGGTTCGAAGTATCGACCACGAACCATAGCACTAACACCACGATCAAGAGCAGCCATAGGATCAAGCAACGGTGCAGGACGCATGCCGTACACTGGTGCAATAGGATCACCACGGTTAACTATCTCTCGGATAGGATCACCTTTACGAGTAGCAAACTCGAGATTGACACGACCACGATATAGGTTAAGATCACTATCAGCGTGCTTAATGAACTGTGTGCCAGGGAAGAAATTCTGGAGATCATGGGCATCAGCAAGACTTTGATTGGAAGCCCTATAGAGAATAGGACTGTCAATATCAAGGCGACCTTTAGAACTAAAGTCTTTAGTAAGTTGTGTCCACGTAACCGGTAGGTTCTTTTTCGCATAAGCTTTAGCATCAGCTATAGCCTGTGCTCGTGCGATGGAGTCAACATTCTTTTTAATACCTTGTGCTTTCTGCAGCAACTTACGGAATGTTTCCATACGCTCAGCAAAGTCTTTACCGATCTTTTCGTTAGCGGTATAGAAAAGATTAGTGTCTCCATAATAAGTCGTAGTCTTCTTATCAGCAGGAGAGTACAACTTACCTTGAGAAATAAAACCACCATCTGGTGTAATATTATGGATACCCGGCTGGTATGGAATTTGTTTAAGAGAAAGAGGTTCTGCACGAGTGCCTTTAGCAATCACAAAGTTAATAGGATTGCGTCCTACGACATCTCCCATCTCTGCTTTGATGGTATCAGCGCCAACGTCGCTAACCTGGTGAACAGTATATCCACCCTGTTTAATTAGCTTGTCAATAGCTTCCTTATCTTCTGCTTTGATGTAGCGAGAGCCATAAAATTTAGGATCAAGTCCTTCTTCAAGAACCATTACTCGACCATTACTTTCCTTAGCGAGCATATCAGCAAGACTAACAACCTTACCTTCAAATGCTCCAGCTAGTCCACCAACCCTAAGGTTCTGCAGACCAAGAGCATTCTTGTCAAGATACAGACTAAGGTTCAAGGCAGCATAGTGCATGTCGTTAATGAAACGATAAGTGAAGTAAGCATCAGTTTCAGACTGGGTAGGAATGCGATTAAAGCGATCCATCCACTTCTGTTCAAACTCAGCAGGATCGCGAGACATGGCACCCATCTTCTCAGGGTCTAATGCGTTACGCTCCATCTGTTCTGACTTGATGAAGTTATTGAATGCATCTCTGCTGTCTCCTCGAAGCTTGCCAATTCTCTTGGCTGCCTGGGTAACCATCTGCTCAAGACCAGAAGAACCGTAGGTGGCGATCTTCATAGCCTCAACCACATGCTTAGGCATGGTGTCTTCACCCGAACGGATACCCGTCAGGAAACGGCCTAGGACGGTCGCATACGGCGTTCCGTTAGCCTTGGCATCTATCTGCATGGCCTTGCGTACATTGGCCTCAGTGAAGTCCATAGGGCGTTGTAGCTGTATTGCCCAGCCGTTGCCAGCCGGAACAGCCTTAGCGTGGTCAAGAAGACCATGAAGCTCTGCAAAGATGTGTGCCTGAGCGGCTGTGGTGAAGGGGGTAGCATCCTCCTTACCTATGTGGATAACGACCTGGTGGTCTCCCAGACCCTGCTCTACAGGGTTCTCGAAGACGTTCATGATCGAGTTTTCTAGGTCTCTCCGTTCCATCTTGAAGGTGTTCTCAGCTGCCTGTACAGCTGCAGTACGGGCTGCTTCACCATACTTGTTGGCTTTGAGAGCATCAAGGAAGATAGCTTTAAGAGCATTGTTAGTATTAGACAGAATGTCTTGCATAGCTTCAGAGGTAACCTTGGTCGCCCACGTGGAACGAATACCACCGGTTACTTCCATAGCATTGAACCAACCAGGAAGCTCATTGAGTAGGTCTCGAGCATTGGTTGCTCTAGCAGCAATATTAGAATACTGATTAACGATCTTATCAACGATTGCTGTAGCTGCCGATGCAGTTACCTGACCAGCACTATCTAGCACTTCAGGTAAGGTTGCATTCGGTTTCATCACAGTAGATGAGACATTCTTAAGAAGACTATTGAACTGCTGAGCAGCACTAGTTACAGTTTCTTTAGCAGTCGCAACAGCAGCAGAAGGATTAGCAGCTGTATTCTTGATTGCTTCAGCAGCTTGCTGTGCAAAGTTCTTCTGATACTGATTAGCTACTTTAAGTTCAGCTGATTTAATAACACCTTCTTCCAGTGCTTTAGATGCACCTTTACGGAGAAGACCAAAAGGTGTTACACCTAATACGTCTCCACCAGTAATAAGAATGTTATCCATCAATCGAACTGAAGAAGGATAGTCAACAAGAGCACGACCAATCTGAGCTGCCAATGAAGGATTATCTTCAGCGATCTTCTTTAAAGCTTCACGTACCCGAGGAATAGTTTCTTCTGGTCTACCACTATAAGCAGCGTGAATGTTGTCGAGCATGTTCGAACCGAACAGTCCGAAGCCAGGAGTATTACCTAGAAGATTGCGAGACTTAAAGTAAGTGTACCCAGGGATAGCACCTTTGATAAAATCTGCTCCCCAACCTACCCACGATTGAGACCCTGCCTGAGCATCAAGTTCTTCAGCAAGCTTTTGATAAGCTTCCTTCATTACCAGTTTGTCAGAAAAGACATCTAGATTACCATGCACCGCATTACCGTCTTCGGAATATGCATTATCGTAAGGTGTATCTTCTCCTGTCATAATGGCGTTAGAGATAACCTTCTCAGCATACTCTCGTTCGAAGATAGTCTGAGGACTCTGAACTAGAGTACCAGGAACTTGTCCTGCTGCTTGATCAATCTGTGCCTGATGTTGCAGATCACTGACTGCAAGATTGCTCATACTAAGAGCTGCACTGCTTTCAGCTTCAGTGAAAGGACGACCTTCGATACCTGCCTGATCAGCAAGAGACTTAACCATATTATTACGCAGATCAGAAGTCATGATAGTCTTGCGAGTTGCTTCCTTAAAGCGATCAGACTCTTCAAGATTAGACTGCATGTTAGCGAGCAAAGAGTCCTGTCCAGGTGAACGTTCACCTAGAGCAAAGTCATACTTCGCCGCTCGCATCTTCATATCTTCAGGATTATGCGGAGGTTCTACAGGAGTAGTTGGTGTGTTGTCCACCAATGGATAAGACTCGTCATCGACGGTCTGTTCCATTGACGGCATGGGGAAACTAGCATCCATAAATATTAACCATTAAAGAGGGTTGAACCGAGTCGACCAATCTGCATGTTGTTATTAGCTATAACAGAACCAAACTGTCCAGCACCTTTAAACAAGGATGCTGTAGCATTTGCATTTGATTCCTGTATGTTAGAACTAAACAAGGCATTACCGATTGCTTCGTTCTGGTTTACTGCATTCAACTGATATCCGGCATTGGTTGTATTCTGACCAGTGATACCAGAGAGAACAGAGCTATCAATTGCAGCACCAGAGTTAGCAGCATTGTTGATACCAATAGCCTGACTAATCTGTGTCTGCCTAATGATCTCTCGACGAGATCGTTCAGCTTCAAGCTGCATCTGCTTTTGTCTAAGAGCTTCCTGCTGCTGTTGTGCCCTGACAGCATCCTGTCCAGCAATCATCTGACCGATGGTACTTGCACCCTGAATACCAGTCCCTAAGAGACCAGCACCAGTTGCTATGTTACCTACTGTCAGACCAGTGCCAGCTGCCGCTGTAGCGGTTGCTGCGGTGGTCGCTGCAGCCGTTCCTGTCAGTCCTGCACCTAAACCTCCAGCAATAGACCCAGCTCCTAGCGTGGCTCCGAAGCCTGCTCCTGCCGATCCTAAAGCTCCTGCTGCTCCAACAGTACCTGCTGTTGTTGCCGTACCAACACCAGCTGCTGCAGCACTAGTAGCTGCCGCTGTTCCGATACTTGCAGCTGCTGTTTCTAAAGCCCCTACGGCTAGTGCGATACCAGTAAACACAGGCATATCAATCTAAATCCTTTACGTAAGTAATCTCTGTTTGTTTAAATCCATTGTCTTCATAGAACTTCTTAAGTCCCATATCTTTACCATAATGGGACATGGTAACTTTCTTAATGCCAAGACTTAATGCCCAATCAGCATACATCTGCATAAGATTGAGACCTACTCCTTGCTTCCTGTAATCAGGAAGAACATTCCACATAAGTTCATTAGCTTGCTTTACGAGCGATCCGTGGTTGACGATTGCCGCAAGGAGTCCAACGTATAGGGGTCCGTCCATTGCGATAAATAGTCCACGTTCTTTGGGGTCAGGGAATTCCAGAAAGAGTTTGATAAGAAGGTCAATACTTTTTTCATCGATCTCTCCATTAGACCAGGGGCTTTCTACAAGAGCTGCCTTAACGATACTCTTACCATCTTTGATAAGTTTGGCATCATCTTTAGTGGCGATATGATAATAATTAAGTTGCATCGTTTCCTTCTTCGAATAACCCCCAGCCAATCAATGTGAACGGTTTGCCGCTCTCTGAGTAGTACTTAACTTGAAGTGCTTTACCAGTTCCTCTTACAACACGACGAGAGATACGAACATCGTCATACTGTCTCCCCTTCGTTGCTAAAGAGTTGTAAGCCTGTTGAGGTGTAGACCATTTACCTGAACTAGAGTTATTAGTGAAATCCCAGATACCCTGCAGCCACAAGGATGCACCAGTCTGATCATTCATAAATGTCCACACATACTTACTCTGGAAGTTCCTCATTGCTTGACCATCTATACGATAACCAGCAACAAGGTAAGAAGAGTAATCTATTTCAGCAGCACTGTTAAGCGCCATAAGAACATCATAGTCTTTATAGGTGGTGTCATGGAAGTCACTGAAAGTCACATAAGTCGTGCCACTTACTGCTACTTGAGTAGTTAGCTTGACACTTCCTCCAAGGACACGGTTACCATCTGTAATGAATTCTATCCCACAGAATAATGGAACATTGGTTGTAGTATTGTTAATCTTCCAAGGAGAGAAAGAACCTGTCTTAGCGTTGAAGACTAGTATATTATTAAATGTTTGTGTAGCATCACCATCAGTTGCAGGTGTATCAAGAAAAGCAAAGTAGACATAGTTGTTTAATCGATCGAATGTTGATCGTATGTATTGCTTATTAACTTGAGGGACACTAAGGATGTATGATTTAATTGTCTCTTCTGTAAGAGATTTAACAGAAGAACTATCGTAGTTAGGATCGTATTGGATTGTATAAATACCATCCTCTGCCCACCACATAGGGACACCCTTAACATCTACAACAGAGTTGGGTGAGGTCATACCAATGTTTGTTAAACGTCTGACACGATAACCAGTAGCTGCAAATCCATCATTACCATTACCACCAATCTGCCACACACCATTACTAGCAAAGACTAATAGTGAGTTCTGGAAAGCAAACAGACGCTGTACTTTACCCATTTCAGGTATCTTAATAACACCACCATCTGTTGCTAAGAGGTCTGCAAACTTCTCTGATGTGGGGTCATTACTCTGATAACAATTACCATATAGTGATTTATCAGTAACAACCTGAGAGAAGTAAACGTTAGCACCAGTGTCTGTACCATCAACACCAGCGTAGAAAGCACGACCAGCAAAGAAGGAAACACAACGAGGGCGGTAAAACGAACCACTTAAGGAAAAGAACTGCACTTCAGATGTAACAATAGTAGCCGAAGAACTTGCTTGAATTCTTACCCATAGATAATTATAAGTTGTTGTTGGATTAGATGAAGTAATCCAAATTCCTTTAGATCTGTTAGGGTCAACAAAAGACCCACTAGTGCCTAAAAGAGTTCCATCTGTCGAATTGGCAGGAGCTGTCGTTTTACCATAAAGACTTATGGTTACATCCGGGTTTGATCCATCACAGAAACCTGTATTCGAAGATGATGTAATGAGAGCACCAGTACACTTAAAACCACTTAATGCAGAGAAATTCTTACCAATATAAGAATCGGTAGCTGATACTTTAGCTGCACAGACAGCAGCAGTTTGTGAAGTATTTCCATCAAAGGCGGCACTCTGTCTTGTAGTAAAGTTACCGATTATAGTTCCTAAAGAACCACTGATAAGAGAAGAACCTGTGGTTGTACCAGTAATTGTAAATCCAGAAAATCCTTCAGCAGCTGCGGCTGCAGTTCGATCATCTTCACCTACATTAAGAATGAAGTGACCTTTAGGTGCAGGAGAGTTACCAGGATCAAGAGCAGCAGGACCACCAGTATTATATATGTCATCACCGTCTTGACGATAGTAGGCGACAGCATCTGCATTAGACGGCATGTCTGTTCTATCAGCATCCCACTGTGCTAGTGCGTCTGCCTGATACCAACCTTGGTTGATAAGGTTATAATAGTGGTTAGCATTACCTGATTTAAGAGATGAGACGGAAGCAGAGAGTCTTTCATTTACACGAATACCGTCGATTAATCCATTAGTGTCTCTATACTTAAGAACAATACTAGTAGCACTGATTGTGTTAGTTGATTCAACATATGTAATGTAGATCGAGTTAGTGTTCTGGTTAGATACTAAAAGATCGCCGTTGCCAGTGGCGAACTGACAGGCGATCTGAGCAGAGCTAAGAGATGATCCCGACGGAAGATAACTATCAAGATTGAGTGTCGTAAATGCGTTAGCACTCGGTGTTAAGTTATCAGTGATATCAAAGAAATGTAAAGTCTTTCCGCGCTGCTGCACAAGAAAGGCTTTGTTAGAAGTAGCTGCTGATGTATACCAGACATAATCCTGCCAGACATCACCAGCTATTCCAGTGTATGATGTATTAACACCATCAACTTCTCGATCTAATCCAGGACGTCTGGTGATCTTTCCAAACTCATCAAAGACACAGTTAAGAACATCTGTGCAGGCTTCCGTAGGAAAGGTAAGTGCAGTACTCTCAGTAACAAGACCCTGAGTAAATTTGTTCTCTACTACGAAACCACTTTGACTAGCCATAAATCTTTCTCACTTACTTCTAGGAAGATTTTCCATGCAAAGCATGTTAGTCTTCAATTTCTTCTTTCTTAAACTTCGGAGTTAGGACAACCTTTCGAGTTTCGAGAGGTGGCCATCTATTCTCCGGTACTGTATGAATTGCTTTAATTGCTTCATTCAGGGAGGTGTATTCACCTGGGCATTGAGAAGCTGGCTTCATATTCTTAGCGTGGAATACCTGCCAGTAACCGTAAGGATCGGAGCATACAATCTTAAAGCCGCGACCTTTACTTTCGATTACTCGTTCGCCGATTTTGTTATCTTCGTCCAGTTCTGAAAACATGATATAAAGCTGGTCCTCTGTTAATTGTATCCTGTCTCTTCTGAACAACTATCTTTTGCTTACGTGTCTCAGAAGCCGCTTCAGCATTGTCTTGCTGCTTTAGTTCTTTGAAAGCACGGGTCTTAGCTTTAGCGATAAGATAAGGAAATTGAGTTGCGTCAAGATCAGGATATGCGTTGTTGCTTAAAGTGAAGGAAGGATAGACAGCCCCGTAGCACATTGTCTTTGCTGCTGCGAGAGTTGTGTCTATTGTAGACTTGTAACCATCAAAGATCAATGTTACTTCATCAGGAGATGTATAGAACATTGGGAATTGATCTTTGCGGTACATGATACTAAAGGACTGACCGTTATTGCTAACTGTCTGCTGTCCAACATAGGAAGTATCAGTTCCGTCTAATCCTTGCTGCATCTTGATGAAGTCATCAAAGTCCATCCACGCTACTTCTTTGTATTGAGCAATGGAGCCAGACTCTCTATTATCGTAGAGAAGTTTATCAAGACGAGTAACAGTATTAGGGATAGTCATCAAGCAAGGTTTAAGACTATCTCCAGAAGCAGTTAACTGAAAGAGACTATCGTGCTCAGGAAGCCCAAGCTCCACGGCACAATCATAGAATGCCTGCTTAATAAGCAAAGCAATCTGGTAACTCTCTACAGTATCATTGTAGTTGGAGACTTCATCCGATCCCATTGCTGAGAGGATGTGCTGAACCATTTCTAAAAGAGTAAGCCTCATGCGATCCCCAATTTAGTTTTAATCCAATCAATTACAAAATAGAAGGCAATACCAACAGGGGCAGATGCTCCAAGCATATATGTCCAGTTTGTTTCCATCTTTGTTAGACGCTCATCGATATCTTTATACTCTGTGCGATAGTCATCTAACTTTTCCAGTATTTGCTTCTGAACAAGCTGAAGCTCTTTCAGAGATAAGTGTATGTCTAGCAGCGCTGTCCCCTGATCCATAGTCCTACCAGAACTTCCAAGATTTGAAGTTCCACCAAGAAGTGCTTACAGCTTTCTTTGCAATCCAACGATAGTGTTCATGACCCCAGTCAATAGCTGCATTCCACCCATAGTGATAGCTAACTACACCGACGACACCCGCTACGAAAGATACAAGACACCATGTGGCCCAGGTGGCATTATTAGCCCCCTCCCAGATGGAGGATACGTAACTTCGTATTCCGTCTACAACAGCGCTGAAGAGCGGTTTTATAAAGTCAAGTACCTGTGGAATAAGAAGGAGTACGAGCATCCACGCATAGTGTGCAATGCCAGATACTACCCCGAGAATTGAGGCAAGAGTAATCATTAGAATGCCTCCGTTTCTTCGATTGTCGGAACTGCCTTCGTGCCTTCAGGAACATACGTACCCTTCTCGAAAGCTCTACGTAGGAAGTGTTCCCAGAGATAGGCTACGCCAAAGCCAGCAAAGGCTACACCGATAAGAACCATACCTTGGTGATCCTGCATGAAGCTATGGATTTGATCCCAGGTAAGACCACTCAGACCAAGTGCTCCAAGAAAGCCACCCTGGGCTACTCGTGCACTCTGGATTTCAGGAGACAAAGCAGTAACCTGTGCTTTATCTTCCCACTCGTATAGTTCTCGTTCAGCCGTACGACGACGTACAAGGCCGGGGAGAACAGTCTTACGGCCTTTTACAGTACCGTATTTATATGCTGCAAAGTAAGGACCAGCATTCTCTGGATCAGCGTTAACCTTAGCGATAAGGCTACGAATACCATATGTACCTACGTTGTACGCGATAGAGGCAAGAGCACCATACTGGTTATCGTTAACTGAGACAGTGAGCTTACTAAGGACTTCTGCGCCCTTCTCATTCAGCCTACGTACGAGATCAGCATCTGCCTGAGCCTGGGTCCAGACAGTGCCTTCTTTAACGTCAGCACCAGTAGCACCATATCCAATAGTCCAAAGACCACCAGCCTTCTTATCATAGAAGGGGTTGGTCTTGGTAGCATAAACATCTAGGTAAGCAATGCACGACCCATTAGAGAGACGTTTATGGTACCCTTCGAATTCTTTGACGAGGTTTAACGTCCTCTGATTAATCTTATTCATTGTCTTTCCTTATGTAAATGATACTGAGAATGATTGTAGCGGGCAGGGTTATAACAGGAGAGCGGCCGACCAGGCGCAGGCCATCGTCACTGATGTTCATCAGCCAACCCCCATGATTTTAGAGTTTGGCGAAATATGCCCGCCGACGTCAGGCGGTAATTACCAAATCTGCTGTATTGAAAACGCGCTATCGATAAGCGTCAGATTTGTAGTTATTTCCGCTGATCTTTCCGCCTGAACAATTACCGTGTCGCCAGCTTGCAAGAAATACGTTCTTACACCGGGAACGGTATACGTCAGAGCCGTGCTGAGGTTCATGCTTCCCGCTGACAGCACGATAGACCCATTGACATAAAATCGCGTCGATACCCGGCCAGCCCCGGCCGACGCGGCATTGAAACGTACCTCTGCGCTTAGGCGATACAGTCCAGACTTAGGGGCGGTGAAGGTGTTTGTGCTGCCGTTCCATGAGGCGTCTGCACGAAAGATCGGCTCATCAAACGTAACGAGTTGCCAACCTGACGTCGATATCGTTTGAGACGCAGATTTTTTAATTTCCCATGAACTGTTCGGCGGCGGTGCCAGGGAGAACGCCTCTATCCCGTTGGCGCGATCCTCGCTCAGAACGTAAAGGACGCCATCGCATTCGTGATACATCAACGTATTTCGCGACGTTGGTTCCGGAAGACTTACAGGATGGCCAAGCGCGTCTTCCCAATGTATCAAATCCCGGCTTGTCAAAATGGCACCGTAGAATGTTCCAGAGTACGTACTGGCCGCGATTAGGCGTTCGTACCACCCGTGGAACGTCATCACGTATCTATTCCCGACTTTTCGGATATCGTCGGGAGCGGCATGACGCGCCCAATAGGCTGGGCCGGGAGCAATCTGGTATCCGGTTATAATGGGATTACCGACATGCCTCGTGAAAGTAACTCCGTCCGCTGACGTTGCCAAACCTATGGCGCCATCGTTTCCGGCGTCGCTACGCCCCTCATAGAATAGATAGAACGTACCGCCGTCATACAGCACTGTGGGGCTCGATACGTCTCGATTTTCCCAAGATGCGCCATTGTAAATGAGCACATCGCCTTGGTCGGTCCACGCAGAGAAGTCCGTGCTGGTGTAGCATCGAATGTTTCTGAACGGGACTGCCTCTTTATCTTCGACATAGAGGTAATACGTGTCTGCGACCTTGACCAGATAAGGGTCTTCTGCGGAACGGGGCGTTATAAGTTTGCCGCTCTTCGTCCACGTCACGCCGTCGAGAGACGTTGCGGCGAACACATAAACAGTGTTGTCGGCATAGGTGCCGCTATAGCCCGAGTACACTAATTTGTATGGGGCCGCTGCATCTTCGGGGTCATAGAGCACGTTGCCGATTTCACGGATGAATTCGTCGTCTACACCGCAGGCAACAATAAGCCGCCGCTCTCGCACGCCGCCGAAAATATAATCGTCCAAACTAGTTGCCGCAGTCCCGAGGCCAAGCAACGTCCGCATTGCAGAATAAGCTGCCTCAGCATTACTTTCTGCTAACTCTGCACTAGACTGTGCTGCCTGTGCTTGGTTCTTTGCAGTTACTGTTTGATTGTAAATAGTGGTAATATCTTCAACCTTTTCCTGCAACTGAGAGTACTCAAGGGCTTCCCCTGCTCCAGTAGCTTTATCAAGGTTAATGATTTTATGCGTGTTCATGTCAAGCTGAGCACCCATTGAATTAGGTGACGTGCCGTCTCTAGACAAAGTATTTTCTAATGCTGTTTCAATAGCATTATTGTTATTATTAATTGTCGTGATTGCGCTTGTCTCGTTAGTAAGAGAAGCTAAATCAGTGAGTGTCAGCTTAGCCATGATATTCCTTAGGCGTTAGAAGAGTTCAGACCAATGTAATAGACTGTGCCATTTACAGAGATCGGAAGAACCTTAGAGCAAACGCTACCGGTCGAAACACCAGCAGAGTTAGCACCGGTTCCAGCAGCAGTAGGAGCACCCGTCGGGAAAGTCCAGACAACCGAACCACCAACAAGCTTCGCACTGGTATCAACATCGTTACCGGTGTTACCCGAACGATCTGCACCAACAATAATATTCTTGCATCGGATGGTCATACCAGCCCAGTCAAGAATTTTAGATTTCAAAGTAGCCATGAGATTTCCACCTTTCTTTAGAAGATGGGGCAACCCCCCCGGTCACCCCATCGTCTCATGTATTACGCCGTAGCGAGCGGATAGTGTCCGATAACACGAACACGCATACGACCACCGATATACGGGTGCGATGCATGCTGCGAGTTCATAACGCTAACAATCGTATCCTCGGTCAATGCCGTACCAATAGACGAACCATAACCCGTGCCCGAACCGGCGCGGAATAAAGTCGTTTCACCAGCAGCATCAAAAGCCGAGCCAACATACGACGTAGACGTGAGACCGTCAGCATCATAGTCAGTCGTGAGATCTGAAGCTTTAACAAGACCGATCTGAAGCGTCGAAGAACCGATCGTACCCGAAGAGGTAAAAGCGACTTCTGCTTCAGCAATAACTTCATCAATAAACAAACCCTTGGGGAGGACAACACCGAGAGCACCCGGGTTGGCGACCGATCCAAGAATTACCTTCGAGGCTGACTGAACTTCGGTATACGGGATAACGAATTCATGGACATGACGACCGTCACTACCCTGATACTCACCACCCAGAACCTTGTTCGCTTCATCACGTCCAAACTTGACGTAAAGATTATCCTTATTCATCCAAGACATTTAAGCGTCCTCCTATTAAGCGTAGACCTGGTCCGTGTCGGTGACACAGATGACCATGTTTTCCGGACGGAACATCTTAAAGCCCCAACGTGCAGTCGTAACGTACTCATCACGCTGATAGTCTTTGTTATAAGACTGATCAACCTTCGGAGCCTGACGGATTGCACCAACCATCGGAAGCACATCAGGAGTTGCACAGAAGAACAGGTTGTTTACACCTGCGCTAGAGGTAACGCCATCAATGGTCTCCGAAGCCGTGTTAACCCACAGACGCTGAGTCGTGTACACGTCGAAACCGTTAATGTTACGAACGAAGTTAACGCCGCTAAGCAGACCGCTAGCAACAATGCCTTCCCACATGGGGTTGTTAGACATGTTGGTGATATTCGGAAGCGTAGACAACGTAAATGCAACCGACGGATCAACAATGGCAACACGGTTACGATCCGGAACGTTCGCTTTCTTAAGCGCGTATTCTGCCTTGAAGAAGTCTTCGATAGCAATCGTTTCATTCGTACCCGAACCAATGAAGCGATGCTTTGCACCGTTGATCGTGTTCGAGTTATCCTTCGTCTGACCACCCGAAGGAGCACCCCACGTGGGCGTCTTCATGATGGACTCTTCCATAGCCGACATAATTGCACGGCTCTGAGAAGGAACGAAGTCTGCGACGAGCTGACCGTAATAGAACGAGTCCTGCTTCATCTTGTTAGTGATATACGTACCCGACTGGACGTAGTCCGTGATCGAGAACGTATAGTTGCCGGTGTCCATTGCAGTGTACTTAACTGCCTGACCTTCGGCGTAGTCGCTTACATCAGCCTGACCGATAGACGGAATGTTGAACGTGTCACCATCCGGGAAGCCATCAAGCATACGCACATAGCGCGTACCAATCAGTTCATCCTCGAGAACCGTCTTCAGCTGGGCCGACCAAATATTAGCGCGGCTAAGGTCTGCGTAACCAGAGCCATTTGTTTGCCAACCTGACATTTAGGTTTTTCCTATCCTAGTTATTCGGACGGAAGAACAACCTTACCAGCACGAACATCTCGTTCAAGCTGAAGTTGGACGGAAGGAGAATAGTACATGCGGGGATTTTCCTTACGCATTTTCTCGTACTTATTCCAACCACTATCAGAAGGCTGCTGAGGAATAGACATGATAGAGGACCGAACCGGAGCAACATTATCTACCTTGTTAGTAGTCTGAGGCAGAACTGCCTGCAGAAGTGCCTTTGGTGAAGTCTTAGCCATGATATCCATCTGAGCTTCTGTTAGATCAAGCATCGATCCCTGCTTACGCAGTTTCGATACCCAGTCGTCACCCCATGCTTTCTTAAGCTGGTTAGCTACTGCATTCAAATTTCTCTCCTGCATTAGCTTGGTCTGCTCTTCTGTCATTGTGTTTCTGACAGCAGTCTTAACATCATCAATGCTAAGACCATTACTTGTCGGCGTCACAGGTGGAGTAGGAGTCGAGGGGCTTTCCAATCCAACACCGGTGGGTGCTGGCGTACTTGCAGTCTTACCTAGCTTATTTACAAGTTCTTCCATGTTTAGCCGTGAGTTCAGATCATCACGAAGTTCTTTCTGTTCTCTTTTCAGCTGATCAATGAAACGGTCTTTTTCAAAGTTGCTGTAAGCGAGTGCTTCGTTATCCTTGAACTTCTTACCATCTCCCACCATACGGTCATAGTATGAGGTTTCCGGAGTGTCCTCGTTGGACGGTTCGACGGTCGTATCGAAAATTGTATTATCGGTCATTTAGTATTTCCTTTATAAGGTCAATGATGGCTAGTCGGCCATTTATATCTGCTTGTTTATATGCCCATGAGGGGCAGTCGTAGTCAGCGTTCTTTTCCAATCTTTCTTTTGCAAGGTCAAGTTGATCAAGAAGCACCTTAGTAAATGGTGAGTTAAAGTATGCTCCAAGTGCTGGATCATCTTTAAACTTATCCCAGACAGCTAGCGGTTTCTTAACCCGTGGTGCTTGGGATTGTGGGGGTCGGTTGTGATGGATCACCTGGTATTACTCCAGAGGGGGTTTGTGTTGACATCATATTATTCTCTTGATTGACCTGTGCCATCTGTTGTGCCTGAGACTCCTCAGTCATACGGATGAACGGTTCAACAAGATTGAAGTCTTCAAGTTGGAGAAGCTGTTCAAAGAGTTTAGCAATACCAACCGTAGACATGTGTGCTTTGACTAGTGGGTCTTGTCCGACAGCACTGCCGAAGAAATTAGTAATGTTCTGAACCATTTCGGATTGTTCGGCAAAATGTCTAGCAGCCATTGGACGTATTCTACCCTGTCCAGTAATATCGTCTGCTGTGAGTGTTCTGAAGACTGCGACGTTCGCTTCATCATTCCATACCCTGATATCTGCACGATCCATGTTACGTCGAGCAAGTTCTAACATAGCATTAAGTGCATTCTCGATAATGGTTCTTTCGAACTGTTTAATCTTGCTGTCGAAGATGCGAGCAGCAGCATTCTCTAGACGCTGAACTTCATATGCAGTCTTTTCACCAGGAGTACGGAAACCCATAGCTTCCTTAGGTGAACCTGCCATCTCTTCCATGACTGCTTGTAGATTAGCAATCTCCATGTTTGCTTGCAGTGCGTTGACTTCGGGATGCATCATCTCGACGTCACCATCATCACCAACATAGATGCGTTCCATTGGAGCCCAATCAAAGGACTCTACGTATCCTCTTACTTTAAGAGGCGGCGCAGCAACCAAATCGTACATGTCAGCTTTAAGATTCTCCAGATGGTCAATACGATACTGCATACCAACAAGATTGTCCAAAGGACCCATAGACCACAGGTTGTCAGAACGGATACGCCAACCTGCATTGTAGATCGGAGCAGTTCCAAAGAACGATGGATTGGTTTCTTGAGACAGGATTTTATGCCTGTCCACAACTCGGATAATTTGATTGCGTTCAAACTTGCCCGAGTTCTGGTCATAGATGTCTCCGTAAAAGGTGAGGATTTCTACATAGTCAGAGTTCAGGTAAGCTTGAAAGTTATCAAATCCCGCTACATCAAAAGTTGCATCTTTGGCATTCATAGTATTCGGAGGAAGTGCTCCAGCATTACTACGAATTTCATCCATGTACTTCCAAAGGTTATCAAGGTATGTCTGTTCTTCTTCAGAACCCTTAGACATACGCTCCATCATTTCCTTGACTTCTCCTTTCGAGAGAAGCGAACGGATTATCTTGGGAGCTGACTTAAAGTCTGGAGCAATAGGATTAAAGACAATGTCGAGAGGACTAATGCGACGGATAACAGGTCCGACATAACCGACTTGAATTTGATCATCTGTAACATTACGCTGATCTACCCATTCAACAGTGACAAAGGCGTTTCCGTAGTCGATATAATCCAAGACAAGCTTAGAGGCCTCGTCGTAGAATTCGTTTCGATCCATCGCCCAACCAATATAGGTTTCGATGGCTTGGCTTTTAGCTTTTGTTTCATCATCTTTAGAAGTTCCTTCCCAAATAAGCCACTTCTGTTTAGGAAACATTGATGCCATATAGTTGGCAAAGAGGTTATCTCTAATCTGGCAAAGCTTAGGAATAGTCGTTTTGTTAGACCAGGGAAGTTGACTATTGGTTGTCTGAGTCGTATCGGTTGCATAAACGTATCGAGAGATTTCCGTCCACTCAGCTACCTTAGCCTGTCGACGAGTTTCCCAATCCATATACTGGTTAGCAATATAACACCCTTTGTTGTCAGGTGTTAATACTTCCCATATGTCTACTACTTTACCGGCCATTAGATATCCAATTTTTTCTTGGTTATGTCAACACAATGCCAACGAACGATTTTGTATTGAGGATGTTCAGCTATAAATTTAGCCATTGAAGGTTGATCATTCATACAAGCATTATAAGACGGTGCTTCAGTCTGAAGATCAACAGTCTTGAATTCTCCAGTCGTGGTCAACAGTGAAAGAATTAAGGTAAACATATTATCCGCCGAACCTTCCGTGAGTTTTTCTAGCTGCAGAAATAATACCAGGTCGAGCTAGTGTTTGTTTCTGGCCAGAGGGGGGAATGACCATCTCAATTGCATTGGCTAGAGCATCCTTGAGGTCATCATGAGGAGGATGCTGAAGTATGAGTTCTTCTTCTAGAATTTGACAGTTACCACCATGGAAGTGCCACATCTGAAGATTAGAATATTTAGGCTGAAGAATTCCTTCGATGCGATCGTTCTTTTCTTTGACCGGTCGGGTCTCTTCAATGCTCAGTGCAATCCCATGAGGTTTGATGTAATCCTGTCTCATGGTCTGAACAATGGTGTTCTGCGCTGCAGTGATTTCCATTCTGATCTTTCGGAAGTCCCACTTGATGTGCATCCGAAGAAGACGATTAAAGTATTCGCTTATTTGGTTGGTTTTAAAACGCTCAAGATCAAGAACGTAGTAATTGTTAAAAGCGTCAGCACCCACGACGGCAAGTGTTGTAAAATCAGCGGCATTGCTGAGAGAGTGAGCAAAGTCCATCGCGGCGCAGATATTGAGGCGTCTGTCTTTGAAATACCAATAACCACTCGATCGTGTAAGGAGTTCTCGGTCATAGTATTGAAACATTGACGGACGTATTGTACTGGCTTCGATGTCGTTAGGATCGTTGTAATACTGGCTACGAAACTTTGTAAGGTCACTGTATTGAGCTTTCTTCTTTGCTAGAATTTCTCGATTGAAGCCGAACCACTTTCCGTCTTCTCTTTGCATTCGAGGCCAGAGGAAAGTACCAGTGCCGTCGCCTCTATCTTCAACTTTCTTTTCATAGACATCATAGAGTTTGTAGGTGTCTACGATATTACCGTCATTGTCGAAGGTATCAACCTCTGTAGTCTCCATATCTTGATAAAGATCAAGAGGGTGGTATCGAGTTCCTACAGCCCAAAGCTGCGAGTCAGCGCCTGCGATAGATGCAAGATAGCTAACTTGATTACGGACCTTTTCTCGTCCATCGTCTGAATAAGCTGTATCATCAGTAACAACGTCGTCAAGACAAGCAATATCGCAGTGTAGACCGACAATGTTAGTCGTGAGACCTGCCGTAAAGACTGTAGGATCGCGGACAGTTTCAGCTTTTCTTTTAGGATGGTCAACGCTGATTTCTGTTTCGGTCCACTTCTCTCGCTGGGTCTCTTGTTCATTAACCATCTCCGGCCAGTATTTTCTGTAGTTTTTTGAACAGAGAATATCTTTGATGAACTTCAACTGCTTCGTCGCTAAGTTCGCTGTTGACGATATGTACAAGATACGGATCGCTGGGTTCTTCGTAATCATCCAAGCTACTCGATACGCTAGAAGAGCGCTCTTCTGATGATCTCGAGGAAGAAGAACTAAAGAATGACTTGCAGCGTCGTTTCTTTGCCACCATTTAATTAAATCCAGATGTACGTCGCCAAGAACTCTGTGGGGGTGAACTAGCCTTATGAATGCTTCTAAGCTGGCTTCTGCTCGCTCCCTGATCTGGTCTCTCAGAGATTGATCTTTTGCCATTATTCATAAACTACAAGAATATCATCCGTGCCAGAGGATGTGATACGGATACCGTTGGTCACACGAATATCAAGTTCAACTGACCGTGAGGCTGCTGTCCAAGTAAGGACACCAAGAGTTACGTTAGTTGTACCATCACCATCGATAATGGTGGTAGTACCGGTAGCAGGAGTAAGACCTACAATACGAACAATACGGCTAGGACCAACCTTAACCTGTGTCGTAGTTGCAGAGTTGATGCGCTTGCTAAAATAGCCGTTGTATCGCATAGTTTTTGAATTCCTTGTTTGCTTATGAAAAAACTGACGTCCAGAGGACTGTTAGTTTAATTCCTTCAATCTGTTCAAATCTTCTAGAAGTTCTTTTTCGGTCAAGGCTTGTTTCTGCAGTTCATCCTTGATCTCTTGTTTGGTTGGTCTACCTCGTTTCTTACCATCTTCAGCTCTGTCAATCCAACCATTGGTAAGGAGGAATTTATTAGCTTCGTATTTGTTTTCTTTGACTGCATCCCGGATGATTCCCTTCAGGGCCCGGGTCTTGAGCTTGAGGACTAGTTCCTTACGCCATTGTTCAACATCTTCTTTGAGTCTAGCTGAATTGGCTAGGACTTCCCAGTGGGCATAATCTTCGAAATGCTCTACAGCGAAATCGTATTCCATGACGTCTTCATAGCTGAGATAAATCTTCTTGAGACTAGGATATATAACTCCATCAATCGTTACATCGCTACCCTTGATTGTCCAATAGGCTGGGTCTTGTGAACGATTGTATTCCACAAATAGGTCACTTGTGCGGTACATGTTATTTGCATTGCGAAAGATCATTTTGGTCCTTAAGGTGGTACTAGTGTTGTACTAGTATAATACAGGTTATTCTTCCAAGAACACCTCAAGTAAACTATACAATAGTTTTCTTAAAGTGTTCTTTCAGTTTACCATCGGTGTTCTTATAGTAGAACAATACCTCTATTGCTCTACTACTATTTATAAGGTACAGGATAAAAATATGATTGTCAAGAACTATTTCATAGGTTAGACGGTAAAAAGTAAAAATAATTCATAGGTACCGTCATTTTTCTTATATACCGCAGAGTAGACCTATGTATACTTCATGTTTTCTGTTAGTAAAACTGTCGGTGTAATTCCTGAGGCCCACGGCCCCCGCCACCCCCTTGTAGGTACACCACGGGTGGTACGCATATGCAACTCATAGCCGACAGTTGTATACACAACCACGCACCTAAGTCGTATGGGTATCTCGCTCCCCGAGTTGTTTATATGGCCGGTATATTGTCGTGTTGCACCCACAATACACGCTGCACTCCAACATAGGCTCCGCACATACAACCATAACACATTGATATACAACATAAATATAGACTGGACTGTTGCACAAATACACTAGGAATCAATCGGTGATTCGGTATGATTCGCTATCTCTAAACTCAAACACAAGAGGTTAGACATGCATCCTAAGATACTCGACATTAGACCATCACCTCTCGGAACTGCGAATCATGCCGGTCGCTCATGGGGAGGCAAGCAAGTCAACCGTCAATGCGAACCGCACCAGCTACCACGATCCTCTAAGAAATGGCGACCGCGCCCAGGTAGCAAGACTTTCACCAATGGAGGTAGGGCTCCGAAGGCCGATCAGGTTTACCAGAAATACGATGCTGAGCGAGGCAAGTACATCTACGCTGCCTCAGTACCACGTGGTGCTAAGGGCTGGACGAAAGTCTAATCAACTCAAGGGGATACACAGATATGTTAACAATCACAATCAGATATGAAGACGGTGAAT
>ERZ869921.99-NODE-99-length-49439-cov-5.833570_pt1 | contig 49439 bp, 51 predicted proteins | sample MGYA00579310_ERZ869921 | MGnify/ENA primary metagenome ERZ869921 (study PRJEB32216, sample SAMN09231816) | wastewater metagenome | place: USA: Maryland | collected 2016-06-21 | study: EMG produced TPA metagenomics assembly of the PRJNA472060 data set (Reclaimed water...
TGTTGCCTCAGCGCCACTTCAAGCGCGGCAATGTTCCGGCGCAGGATGGCAACCGTGTCGTAGGGCTGGCGTACCGTCTCGATGGTTTGCGTTCCGACCGTGAACTGGTCGTCACATGCGGTAGTACTCATAGCTTAAACCTCTGGTTTAATAGTTTTAAGATATTCCACAAGCTGCGGCATATCCATGTGTTCACATCCTACTGCTGCTTTGATATCTGCAATCCAAGCCATAGCAATACGATCATTATTCTTGGCTTCAGCACATGCAGCTTGCTCTGCACGTAGTTTGTCTTTGATTGTACGATGTACTTCAAGCAAACCTTCATACTGCTCTTTTACTTGGTTATACGCTGTACGCCAATCACTTAATTCAGCATTCAATGAATCTAATGTATCCATGACTGTCTACTCGTTATTACTGTTATCATCAAGGACAACAAGAGTGGTATGGCAACACCTTAAAGCACTTAACACTGCTTTTTTGTATTGATCCATATCCTTTTCTTCCAATGCTGTTTGCATACGCCTGCCATAAGCTATCATTGCTTCAGCAGCAACATCATAATTAAATTCCATGGCTTAATTCTCTTATTGGTTTCATAAAAGGGGACGGATGTCCCCCTGTATATCACTGTTCTAACGTACCAGAATCAATGATGAACTTACTCCAGCTTTCCATACCAGCTTCTTGCTTCACTTCATCAAGTGTAAGCCAACGAAGATTACGTACTTGCTCAGGCTCCCTACTATGCAAGCCAAGCTTAGAAGTGATATCAGTAATAGGTACTTCACGGGAATCTGCAAGCAGATCAACAAACACCACTACACCGAGATGTACTGCATCTACTTCACTGGCTTTAGAGTGAATAATACCTACGGTGTACTTATTGTAGTGACAGTCTTCAAAGACATTCATGTGGTACAGTTCTTCTTCCAGTTCACGCTTAAAAGAATTACTCAAGGTACGTGATGGAAACTCTGTATTATCACACAACTCAATATGCCCACCGAAACCAATAGAAGCAGCACCTTCAAGACGAGTGTCTCCAGCAGTACTTCCCTTGGCTTGACGGTTGTACACAAGTACCTTGCCATCAAAGCTACGGATGACACCATACAGAATAAACTGACGGTATGAAGGATCACTCTCACAATCTACCCGTGGAATGTAGGCAATCAAGTCTTTTTGTGCATCCAGACAACTACCAAAGATATTGGTATTGATACGTTGTAAGCCATCAAATCCTGGTAGGTATCCCGGTACTGAATGGGTCAGTAACACATGGATGTCTTGGGTAGCCATACACATGGCTGCAGGTTTACTCTTCCTCATCGCTTACTTCCTCAATCAGTTTCTCAGTGGCTTTGATAATCTCATCTTCAGTAAGCACAATGGTCTTACCTGAATGAGTCATGACTGCAGATTCAAAATCCACATCTGCAGAGATAGGTGGATCAACTTCAGTGGCGTGTTGTTCAGGAGTGTAGTAACCAGACACCTCCACTTCAATCTTGAACTCCTCATCATCTTGTTCCCTGTAGATGTACATCAGGGCAGTCACTTGACCTCCCTTCTTACGACGACTACGCATAGGTATTCCTCTTGGCTAAAGGAGGCTCTACGGGCCTCCTAGACGGTTTAAAACAGTTCCCTGTGGTTGGCCAATGCCCACTTCTGGAATGCTGCAGAACGTGTAGTATCAGGGTTCCTTCGATTGATATCCCGATAGCACACTACCTGAAATTCCATAGGTAGACGGTTGATATACTTGCTCACCTGATCAATGTTCTTCGGTGTTACATGGCTTCCAATGAAACCAACAATAGCAAACAAGGTACTGGGTGATGTAGGTACATCAATAGTCTCAGGATTGGCTTCCAAGGCAGCAATTGTAGGCAAGTCCTTATAGATTCGACAGAACTGGAGATACTCACTTGTTACACCTTGTGAGATAGTTCCATTCAGCAGTGGACGAATCAACGGATTATCCAAACCAAGCTTATCAATGAACTTACCTGCAAAGTACCAAGTACGGCTACACGCATAAGTAAAGTCAGTGTGATCTGGCTTGAAGGTATGGAAGTTTTTGTTACTGAAGTTCAGGAATGCAGGGATGGTATGTGTGAGTCCCTTAGTGCTCCACCATGTCAGGAAGTCCTGAAGATCAGGCTCCATTTCAATGTGAATCATACGACTCTGCAGTGCTGTACTCAGAGGATTGACAATAGCATTGTCAGTTTCCTTATTACCCGCACAGCAAATCCATACCTTAGGATGTACATGATACTTACCAACCATTCTGTCCAGTAGCAGCTTATAAGTTGCTGCATGGACTGCTGGACTGCCTGAATTGTACTCATCCAATAACAGAAGCCAACCTACATATCCATCGGGAATCTTGTCCCCCACAACTGGGATAGTATCAAATGGAAGATAGGTTGCTTTCTTTCCATTACAGTCAGGAAAACCATTGAAGTCAGTAGGATCAGCACCACTGACACGAAGATCAAGGAAAAATAACTTTCCTTCATCTGCAATGGATTGATGCATCTCACTCTTGCCTGTTCCCGGCGATCCAATAAGAAAGGGAACCAAGTTACATTGCATAGCTGCAATGATCATTTGTCTTGCTACACTAGGCTTCACAGCCATAGTAGATTGGCTCATTTAGAGTCTCCTTCAATCAAGTGAAATGTTTTGATATAACTCTGAATGTCTTCAAGACATATTGCAGAGTTCTTCAGTTCTGTGTGGATAAAGTTAGCGATAGCATCTGCATCATCAGAAGCTCTATCTCTAACCTTACGAAGTAATTGATCTTCAAATGCATGTTTGTATTCTGCACGTACTTTCTTGGTTAATGCAGCACTCATACTGCAATCAAGTACTTTATCAATCTGAGCTACTGCTCTGTTCTGCAGTATTGCTTCGATAAGTGGATATCCTTGTTTGATACGAATATCCCCCCAATTACCTTTTTCTAAGCCAAGAATCTTAAGAAAGAGTTCGTCGATGTAGTTCCATAACATCTTATCAACTTCATTCTCTATGTTGGCTTTGAACTTATCAATCCAACGTGTTACCTGAGTATGAAATGCAGGTACTAATTCAAATACCTGTTCATTAAGTGTTTTCATGTGAATGGTTTCTCTGCGTAGAGTGGAAGATACAAATTGCCCATATAGGCTTTAAAATACCAATCAGGATGCTTTAAGCTTCGTGTTTGAAGGGTAAAACCAAGAGATATAAGTTGTTCTCTTGAAAGATTAACTATAGATGAATAACTTTTAGGAGCCTCAATATGCCTTAAGTCAATCTCTCCTACTAGCATATATGTTTGTAATAACAGACTGTATTCTTGTATTTCATTAAACACACTATCAGGAAGCCAATCTACATGTTCAGTTCCCTTAGGAATAATAAGAGTATCTTTGTCTTGTATTTGTTTTGCTAAGACAAAGATATCCCTAGCAGCATTCAATCTACGTTCATATCCTGATCGTAGCTCCCACATACCTTTAGTGGGATTCCAGTTCACCTTATATTTTTCACGATTGCTATACAAGGTAATAGAGTATGTTTGGAAACTACGATTTTGCATGGTTAGTCCTGTTACAGTTCTAAGGTCTTCTGGAAAGTAACCTTCTTGGTTTCCTTTTCCTTAATACCACCTTCACTGGCTTGGAAGATAGTCATGATCTTCTTGATGGCATTGATTGCTTCGTGTGACATGGTTATTTCTCGTGAGTTGTTGGTTTAAATGCTAGAAGTGTTGCTACTCATATGAATAGCAACTATCTAACACCTTAAGAGTTTCTTACATAAGCAAGCAATGTATTATGGTATGTCATGAGGACTGTCACTAACTGTTGTTCATCCATAATAGGTAATTGACTTTTAGCTAATGCTACTACTTCTTCTAATGTGGTTAATGTGGGAAAGATATTCATAGGAACCGCCCGAATGGGCGGCTGTCGATGGATCAAGTTCATTGGTACTCCTTAGGCTTAGGTACGATATAACCATGTGCCAGTAGTACCCTATAGATAGTTCTACGTGATGTACCGAAGTCTTTAGCAATATCTGTTTGGGTTTCTCCCAATACAAATGCAGTGATTACATCTTGTTGGTGTTCAGGCGAAATGCTGGACTGTCTCATGCTGGTTTTCCTGTTGGGGTATCGGTTGTATATAGTCAAAAAGTCAAAAACAGGTATGCTGAGTATATCGGTATGCTGTTTTTGAGAACTTCTATGACTGAAGAAAAAATGAGAGGATTCCCCTAAGGAAATCGCTCTCGGGTACTCATAAAAGCGCACGGATGTGCGCCTCAAGTGAGTGCGTAGTTACTCCCTCGGATGACTTCTCCAAGGTTATTCGACAACTTCTGATACTTCCCTTCGCAATGGTTAATAGTTCTCATGATGTTACTGAGAACTTCTGATTCAGCTAGTTCAGCAAGCACTTCCTTGTACATGAATCGGAGGTGATTTACGTTGTTACAATGCACTCGGAAATCGTCGTGCACACTGACTACCTCAAAAGGAGAATACTTCTCCATCATGGAACAGATATGATTCAACCCTTTCAGTTGAGTATCTGAAACCATCCAGATATTCTCTGCTGTGAGGTACGGGAGTATCACTACATCAGCCATTTGATTGGCTTCATACAGATCAACGTAGTACTTTACATAGGCATCTTCAATACCTTCTACAGCCACTCCGAGACTTCTTTCCAGAAGCTCAATCTCAATAAGTTTGGAAGCATACGCCAGTACCTTCTCGTCATAGTTCAATCGACGATGAAGAGTACGTGCAACGTAACTATCGCAACTGTGTATCACGTTAGCACAGAGACTCAAACCAGTTTTAGAACCTTTGTTCTCTTCCCATGCATAGGTGAAACTTGCATGGTCAAGTTCATCCACCTCAACCCTTATTTCAGTGGTTTCCATGACCTTAACCACAACATTGAAACCATCTGGCATCTGCCATTCATGCTTGGTAGCCCATGGTTGCCAGCTTCCCATTAACTCCTGAAGCAGTACCCATGCACCGGGAGCAGTGGCTTCAGCAGCCTTGTAGAAGGCATCCAGTTCAATGGTATCTTCTCCAAACAGTTCCTTAGGTACCTTGGTAGAGCCATAGAAGCTCTTCATCAAAGCGGATTTAGCATCATCCCTGCTGATATCAAAACCATCTCCTAATACTGTTCTCATGGTGTTGGTACAGGCAGTATAAGCATCTGATCTGACATCAGGATGAACTAAGCCAGTAGCTGCAGCACCTACATGACACCCTGTCAGAACGCTCATTAGCTGAATGCCTGAGCATACGGCGTCAAACCCTACCAGATGACCTGTTGGGATGCCTTGCTGAGCCTTCCTGATGGCCTGTACAGCCTTCAGGTACAGTGCTGGAGTATCTGCGTCGTTTACATGTGACTCCAACACATCCAGATTGTCTCTGGCCCACTGAATCCTTTCTTCAAACAAGAGTTTATCTTTCCCATGTTGATTGGCTGCATCAATCAGAAGGTACTCGAAACCAGTAAATTCCATCATAAGATTCCCCAAGAGAAAGGGAGCCAAGGCTCCCTTGGTTTAGATTCCGGTAACTAGCTCTTCTTTGGCTAGCTCCAGCATGGCCTTTTTGTAGCTCGCTCCCTGACTATTCAAGTGATATCCCTGTGCATAAATGCGTCCCCGTGTGTCTACCCGATGGGTAAGCCATACACGATTACCAGTCCTCAAAACCAGACGATACATCTCATCTGACTTCTTCTTGAAGACGTTCCAATTCTCTTCTGCTTCCTTGGTTTCCAGTGCTTTCTTAGGCACCTCAATGAAGCTGTTAATGAACTGTGTATCTATTTTAAGACACACACTATTCATGATGTCCAAGACATCAAGACACAGATCACCTTCATGGTGATTGTGCTTGCCTCCCAACACTAGACTATCCTGAAGTGTCAGGTACCCAGTATCCCTGTTACTGTTGACTGGTAAGGGTTCCACTACCATCGGAGGCATGTACTGGATCATCTCCATACTGTCCTTGATCTTTCCCAACTTAGCATTGGAAACCAACATCAGGGACTCAAACTTACCCTCCTTGTAGATATCAAATACATCTGTCTGACACAACACAGCCAAGATTTCTGCCATGGTTTGAATAGCTGCTGGCTTGTCATCCCAACCCAGACGATTAACCGTCATAGCTACTGCTGCTGTAAACAGAACAGGACGATAACAGTACATCGTAGCCTTGAAGATACCGAATACCAGCATCTCCAAATCCAGTTGAAACAACTGATCCCAACGCTCCTGCTTGGATGGAAAGAACTTCTGCTGTCTGTGTTTCTCCAGCAGTCGTACCCCTTGGTTTACTTTGGATTCAAACTCTGAGGAGTTCACGAGGAACTCCTTCAAGAGTAAATCCACATGGGATTGGGAGAACTTCTCCTCAATCCCTTGCTGAATCATGATCTTGTTCATTCACTTACCCCGGAATGATGGTATAGAAATCCTCGTTCACAGATACGATCTTCCCGAGGCATTTGTTACCTTGCCACAAGTATCCTGCACTTACGTTCAGGGTCTTTTCATCACGGTCGATGTATTTCATGTTTGCATCCAGTAGTAGAGGGCATCTTCCAATGCCCAGTTGAGTTGTTCTGTATTACCCAACATAAGGTAATACCCTGCTGCTGCCATGTGTACCTTATAGGCACCCATGATTCACCACACCCAGTACTTGTTGAGTATTTCAGCCAATGCTCTGGCTTGATTTACTTCAGTACTTGCAAACATATCACTGAGAACACCGCCATGTTTGATGGCATTCTCTCCAAGGATATCCATCAAATCCGGGTGAGCAATTGCCCATGTTTCCCAAAGTGCCAAGTACTCAACCCACATATCTTTGGTCTTATCCAAAGGTGGTTTGCCTTTACCAAGCCTCCAGTTCGTTCCTCCGGGTTCATACCCCTTAACATCACACTGGTAATGCTGCTCAATGGTTCTCCCATCTGGCATATAAGCACAGAATGCAGAGAACCTCTTGTCACCTTTGCTGCTACATTCGTAGCCACCCTTACGGGTAGAAGTAAACTTCAGCATGTTAATACCTCACTACTAGAACCCATTTATCCTGCTTGGCCATAGTGTCAATCATGTGCTTGGTACCGTGGGATTTACCATCCCAGAAGGCTACCAAACCATCACTGAAATCAGCCATCTCCTGATTCCTTCTGAAGCCAGCACTCTTGCCATACTTGTTCCAGTCTGCAGGAAAGTGATGGCAGGTGATACCTTCTTGTCTGGCAAACATGTACCCCATATTATCAGCACCCTTAGCCATACCACTGACTAAGGATACTGAGTATTCAGACAGGTCTTGTTCCACTTGCTGCATGGTTTGAAGGAACAACTCTGTATCAGAGAAGTCCCTGCCACCAGCAACAATCAACTTGAATGGTTTCATACACACTCCAGTTTCATCCAGATGTTCAATGCACATGAGATACAGAACCCCATTTCCATGGAGTTCACATCACCTGACAATGCATCCTGTGCTTCACGCATCCAAGCACGATAGATGATCTTCCACTCTACATCACTTACGTTACTCATCGCTTTCTCCTGCAGCCCAAGCTGCTGCCTTAATCAAGATGTCTCCATGACAGGGTTTAGGTGCACAGAAGCACACCAAATCTTTGCCATACAATTCAGCAAGCTCTTGCTTACTGATGCATCCACTACGAATCTGGTTCTTAAGCCATTGACGATATTGTTCAATGGACTCCTCTCGTGTAGCTACTACTGTAGTAGCTTTTGTGTTCCTGCCTTGAATAGAGGTAAATGGGTTACCCCACATACTGCCTCTGCCAATGTACACGGCTCCCTTAGGGATACCATGTACATGCTTGTTCAATACCTTACCGTCCATAACACACCTCCATAAACTTAAACCAAACACCCACCTCACCCCTGAAAGGGCAGAGAGGACATAGCACCAAACATGCTCTATAAGCCCGAACAAGACACGCAATCGTGAGGAATGCCCGGAAGGGCATCTTCACATAGATCGTGGCTAGAATCGACTCCTAGAGCCTTGTAGACTGTCTCACTGTAGTTAGCTGTAGATTTTGCTTTTGCTTTTGCTTGTGTAGTGCTTTTGCAGGTGATGGTGCAGAGGATAAACAAAAAAAACCTCCCACCCCGAAGGGTAGGAGGTCTTGGTTACAGGTCGAGGCCATCCTCACGTTTGGCTTCAACGGCACGGTAGTCCAGCACGAGTTTCTCCAGCAAAGCTGGCAAGCGGTTTTCAGGGTCAGCTTCCAACCACTCCATCAACTGCAAGTGTTCAGGGTCGTCAGACTTCAACGCACAGAAGCCGAGCTTCATCCGCGAACCATCCTTGCGTGGCAAGAACAGGTTGATGAAAGCCGCAGCTTTCCAGTCTTGGTTGCTGGAGTTGCCCTTCTTGCTTTTGCGATCGAACATGGTGGTATCTCCTTAGAAGATGGGGCGAATTTGCCCGATAGATATCCACCTCATGCCTGAAAGGCCACACCGGAAAGACCACCAAACATGAAAAAACAAACCCCAACACCTTCAAGGTGTTGGGGTTTAAGGTTACTTGCTGTGTGCACGGTGAAATGCAATAGGAAGAGCGATAGTCATGAATGCTGCCAAGCCAGTAAAGGCTGACATCACAATGATAAAGGCATGTGGAGCTTGGTGCTCCACTGCCACGGTGGTAATGAACATGCCGCAATAGGTAGCCACTGCAAGGGCTACCATGAAGCAAAAGGTTACAAGGTTAAGTTTCATACTTACGCTCCATACTGCAGATTGAGAAGTAACTGCCACCAAAGGCAGCCAGACATGCAAGCACCAGTGCTGCAGGAGCACCGGTAGCTTGGATATTCTGAAAGGTGACATACAGCAGGATGCAAGCCAACATGTAAAACATGGTGGATATTACGGTGTAGATGTTCATGCACGTTCCTCCCATACATTTTCTCCATCCCATACTTCAGTGAACTTATACTGCCCACCGAAATATACATCGGTACAGCGGAATCCCCGGCCATCTACATAAGATGGTGTACTTGTCCAAGACATAATCATGATGTTCTCCATGCCAGATGTACTGGCTATTGGTTTAAGAAAAGGGGGTTGCCTCCAGATACGTAGGAGGCACACGGTTCTCATTTCTAATCCCGCAAGAGAACTCGGCGGTAACTACAGTCACGAAGAATGACTGGCAAAAGTGTTGCTGACATTCCATGTCAAACAGCTTGTTCACTTTTCTATAAAGTGCGGTTGGTTTCTACTCTATCCCCGGCTTCGGATAGCATCTGACGGTGGGTATTTTGTTCGTATAAGCCCCCGATTTCGGACTTAGTGACATACCTTTCTTAAGGTATTAACGGGATGTCTGGCCTTAGCCAACCCACACATCCATCTCATACCCGAAGGGTTACAACAGATATACATACGAACATGTCCACCACCTACAGCCGACGACCGTAAGGGAGGAGCATAAGCCTTATATACGAATAAGAATCATTCCCATTATTTGATGTATATAGAAGTATGTGAGATGTATATAGAAGTATGTATAGAAGTGTATAGGTGGGAACGGAGGGAAGCGGTGAACGCTAGTGTACTTGTCATAGAAGTATTGGCAAGTACTTTATTTGATCAGTTAGGAGTGTGACATTGGACACTGATATGATGTGTGTAATGAGAATCATTACCATGAATTGGGATGTGACAGTAAGGAATGTGACAGTGTTTGATGTCATGGTTTAGAAGTATAGGATGACAGTAAGTAGTGGAACAGTAGTTAGAGATACTGTGTAGGATGGTACAGTTAGGAGTGATACATGGAGTAGTGATACAGTGATATGGTATATCCACACATGCGAAGCATGTATGGTACGGTGTATCGGGTGAGTATCGGTATGATAGTAAGACATTGAGTAATGTAACAGTCATTAGTGTGATTTACTGTGTTTACTCTTGTCTACTTGTAGTTACTCCCATCTACTTCAGTATCTCTAAGACAGTGTTGAGTGATGTAAGTAACTGAAGTTACTGTAATTATACGAGTGTATAGTAATTACTGTAGTAACTGTGACAGTGTAGGATGATAAGGTTATTGGAGTTCCTTTATCTTCTTAAGATACTGTCTGATGCCTCCCTATGCCACTTGAGGGTTCCCTTTTGGTGTAGTGGTGGCCACTTGGGGATGTGCGTATGTGTGTAGTCTTCGCTACTTGATGGTTTACTTTACTGAGGCTCTTGCCTTGTGTGTAGTTTAGTTAGAAGCCCCATCCTTGGGGCTTGAGGCTTATGCCTCGTCACGCAGTGCCTGCATCTCCTGTTCGTGGAGTGCAATGGCTTCTTCCTTATAGTTCTTGGCAGTGAGTTCTGCCACCAGCCCTACTTCCTTGAAGGCTGAAGCGTATGCCTCGAATGCTTCGAGGATGGTCTGGATTGTAGACCAGAGCGCTTTAACAGCGGTACCCAGTCCTTTCTTGACTGGTTTAACTTGAGTTGCTGTAGTCATAGCCATGACTCCTGTAACTTGGGATGCTGACGGTGTTGTCGCATCTCCACCTCATGCCCGAATGGGCGATGATGTAAGGGGGTCTGGAGGGTAAATGTGTGTAGCGCAGTTAAGGGAACCGTTAGGTTCCCTTGTTGTTTATTTGGTGAACATCCGTTGATGTTTGATGAACCTTAGTCCCATGATGGTATACCCGCATAGAAATATGCTGGTAATTCCAGTCGTGATACCGAAGCCAACGGTGATAACCGTTGTACTGTGTTCTGCTGCAAGCAGCGTGATACTAAACAGGCTTTGGATGACCAGTACCAGTACTACAAGGATCACTACGAACAGGAAGCGTTGCATGATGTTGACTCCGTTAGCTGTGGATTATTCCACCTCATATCCGAAGGATGATGATGATCTATGGGGGACTAGGGTACGGTGCACCCCATCTTCGATGGGGGGGGGTGTAATTTATTTCTGTGAGGTTGTGTGTGTAGCCCTACTACCGTACCTATTATGAAAAAGTTGACAAACCCTCCAATGAAAATTATTAAAATACCCCCAACCCTGAGTTCGTACCTAAATAACAAAAAGCTGTAGACCCTTCAGTACAAAATATATCCAAACCTCTTAACCCCAAAACTCTGAGGTGTGTACCTATAATAGAAAATTCCACTAACCCTCTCACAAAATAATAATGATTTCTCCTAGCCCTAAGATGTAACAAAGTGTTTCTAATGTATATTGTTAGATAATTTTGACTATACTAAGCCGATACTCTGAAGGGGATTGGTTATGTTGACAGTTGAGATGTTTAAGCAGGCTTTGCCTGAGAAAGTTAAGAAGACAGTGAATCAGGAACTCATTGATAGTATTAACAATACTCTGAGTGATCCTGAGATGTATGAGCAGTATAGGGATAACTTGATTAGCTATACGAGGGTGATGGCTGATGGTAGGTTTAAGATTGCTGAGTATGTGAATGCAGTTAAGTATGTTAGTCACAAGTTGTTGGGGTGTACTAACCTTGATGCTTATGTGAAGACGTTCCCTGTGAAGTATCAGGGGTTCTTGGCTCAAGGGATAGCGAGTAAGGATATTGCAAGTTATGTGACTGCATACAATAAGAGCAAGCTGGTGAATCTGATCTTTGAGCAGACATTGGTTCCTAGCTATGTGTTGAATCAGGACTTGTATCAGAAGGCTTTGAATGTGCAGGCTGAGCTGATGGTTTCAGCGAATAGCGAGAAGGTACGGTGTGATGCAGCGAATAGTTTGTTGTTGCATCTGAAGATGCCTGAGACTCAGAAGATTGAGTTGGAGATTGGCATGAAGGAAGATGGTAGCATTGCGGCATTGAGACAGGCTACGATGGAACTAGCAGCACAGCAAAGATTGATGATCCAAAGTGGGATGAGTAATGCACAGGGGATTGCTCATACGAAGGTGATAGAAGCCGAGGTGATTGATGTTTGATTACATGTACTTGAGATTGGTTTATCTCTATGATGATCGAAAGGTGTATCTTACGAATGAACCATTGTGGGTTAGGTTCTGTGCTTGGTTTCTATTGACGTTCTTCAAGGAGAGGTTGTACATAGACAAGCTGACTGCATTGAACATCAAGCATAAGCGGGAGATTAAGGATTTGGAACGTAGGTTCCAGATGCTGAAGGAAGCATATCTCAAGGTAACAGGAGAATTGACACCGGAAGAATACTTCATCAAACAGGGGGTGGAAGAGAGTAAAGAGCCAGTATCAAATATCATCATTCCTGTGTTTATGATGAGTGATGAAGAGTTCTTACGTGGAGAAAGCAAATGAGCGTCTGGACTGATAGTGCTAAGTGGTGGGCTGATGCTAATGCTCGATATGAGGCTACTGATCCTAGCTTTGGGGGGAGGGTGGCAAGAACATTGAATCCTATGACTGGTTTTGGTAGTGCTATGGGACAGATGCATTCATCCGCTGAAGCAGGGGATAGTACAGGCATGGCTTTGTCTTTGTTACAGGCATTGCCTATGTTTGGTTTGATGAGGGCTATGCAGGTACCAGGGAAGGGATTGACTAAGGCGAGTACCAAGATGGTTTCAGACCCTAAAGCTACACTGGGTTTAGGTGTTGGTTTTGCAACAGGAGTTGAAGGTGTTGATACTCTGCGGAGACAGAAGCCATGAAGCTACGTAGACAAGCACTGCTGTATCACCCTGAGTATCCGGGGGTGAAGATTGCTGTGGATAGGTGGTTCTGGGAGTGGTGGTTTAAGCCAAGAGGTTTTGCTACCTATGAAGAAGTGTTTGAGTACTATGCCAAGTGCAAGAGGGTAGAGTGATGGCTGAGTCTAGAGGGTTACAAAGTGGTGGTGGAGAAACTATGCGGTATGCTCCTCAGATGGACATGGCAGAGTTTCTCAGTAGGCGTGCGTTAGGTAAATACTTTCAGAGTGGTAGTGATTATTCAGAGTATGAAGCTGATTTGAAAAGAATACAGAAAGATATTCCTCCAGAAACAGTAGCGGAGATGCGGAGAAGAAGTGCTGTAAGTTTAGGTAATGTAGATGCTGTGTTGAATGATAAAACACAGATGGCTAAGTACAGTCAGGATGCTTGGTCTAGGGCTGGCTTAGCTGGTTTAAGGACATTACCCAGATATGTGCCTCTTGGTTATGGTATGCAGAATATGGCTCTACCTATGGATTCGTGGGCTGCTATACAAAGTGATGCCAAGACAGGTATTCCAGAACGTGCATTCTTCTCTGGAGAAGCAGCACAGAAGGGAAATCCTATTTTACCTAGTGTGTTGAGGCATGAAGGCAATCATATAGTCGGTGCAGAGGATGGTGCTGATGTAGAACATATGGATTCATTCTATGGGCATAGGTCAATAGCCCCACCTGACTTTGGTATGTTAAAGCGTATAATGAATAAGGCTGCTCCGTATGCTAAGAAAGATACCGAAAGTCTTAAGTATGTAGGGCCACCTATATTGCAGAGAGATAGGAATATTACAGAAGAGGATATTAAACAAGCTGGTTTGACTTCAAAGGAATATCTGCAGTTGATTGATGCTGCACATACTCTAGATCAGACAACTCCACGGCATATCAAGCGCACTCTTCCGGGGGATACTATGTGGGGTGACTTTGTTAGAGTTATTCAAGATGTGGTGGGTGAAGGTGATATTACTAATGCAATGAAAGCATGGACAGAGGTTCCAGACCAACAACGTAAGTGGTACAGAAAATGAGTAAGCTACACGCTGATGGTATGCCTTGGCAGGTAGAGGATTACCTCAACAATATTGATTACAGCATTGACCCTAACTATGTGCCTAGTGACTTTGCACTGGAGTTTGTTACGTTCATCAAGTTAGTTAATGGTGGTAGGGGTGAGGAAAATCTTACCCCTGTTGTGCATTATCATATGCTTGATACGTTGACAGAGAGAGGAGCTAGGATCGTTAATCTGTGTTATCGGGGAAGTGCTAAGACAACAGTGATGGCAGAGTATTTGTTTCTGTACATTGCTGTGTATGGTGAGCTTCCTGGATTTGGGGATGTAATCTATGCCTTGTATATCTCAGATAGTGTAGAGAATGGTGTAAAGAAGATGCGGTTACGTCTTGAGAGAAGGAGAGAGAATAGCCCTTTCCTTATGACGTATCTTCCTGAAGCCAAGTTCACAGATATTCGTTGGTACTTCAAGAATGCTGATGGTAAGGAGTTTGTGGTTACAGGTCATGGTGCCAAGACAGGTGTTCGGGGTACAGTGGAGTTGAATACACGCCCTAGATTGGCAGTGTTGGATGACTTGATAAGTGATGAAGATGCAAGGTCTGCCACGGTAATCGCTGCCGTAGAGGATACGGTGTACAAGGCAGTGAACTATGCCCTACATCCTAAGATCAATATGGTGATCTGGAGTGGTACACCATTTAATGCTAAAGACCCTGTGTATAAGGCAGTAGGTTCTGGTGCATGGGTTGTGAATGTGTTCCCTGTGTGTGAACAGTTTCCTTGCAGTAGGGAAGAGTTTAAAGCTGCATGGCCAGATCGTTTTACATATGAGTACGTGAAACGTCAGTATGATGATGCAATAAAGACAGGTAAAGTGAACTCCTTTAACCAAGAGTTGATGTTACGTATCATGAGTGAAGAAGACAGAGTTATTCTGGATAGTGATCTTCAGTGGTACCCCATTGATGCTGTGATCAGGAACAAGGGTAAGTTCAATTTCTATATCACTACTGACTTTGCTACCAGTGAAAGACAGAGCAGTGACTTCAGTGTGATCAGTGTATGGGCATACAATAACAATGGTGATTGGTTTTGGGTTGATGGTATCTGCCAACGTCAGTTGATGAACAAGAACATTGATGATCTGTTCAGATTGGTTCAGATGTACAAGCCACAGGCTGTTGGTATTGAAGTGACAGGACAACAAGGAGGTTTCATTCCTTGGCTTCAGGAACAGATGATGAACCGGAATGTGTATTTCACATTGGCTTCAGACGGGAATGACAACAAGCCGGGTATGCGTCCTAATACAAACAAGATGTCACGCTTCAATACCATGGTTCCACTGTTCAAAGCACACAAGATGTTCTTCCCATTGGAGAAGAAGAGTGAACCTACCTTGGCTGAAGGGTTGAATGAACTGAGTTTGGTTTCAGTGAGTGGCTTCAAGAGTAAGCATGATGACTTCATTGATACGGTATCAATGCTTTCCAGTATGAGAGCATGGAAACCAAGTGAAGAAACTACGTTGGTGTCTCACTCTGGACATAGTAACATGTGGGACATTGAGGAAGATGTGGTGGAAAATCCTCGTATTGGTTCCTACATTGTATAGGTGATACATGAAACTCTCTGAAATCTTCACACAACTCTCCTATGGAGAGCTTAGCCAGATGGCTATTGGTAACTCTGGTGCTGGAACTATCGAGGATGCTAACTATGATCGGTTGGTGTCTAGTATTAACCTTGGTTTAGCTGCTTTACATACACGATTTCCTATCAGACATGGGGAATTTGTGGTGGATATGCAGACAGATCAGGTGAATTACCCTATACATCTGAAGTATTGTGTAAGTAACACTGCTTCTACTGAGCCTGTTAAGTACATTCTTGATGCAAGTTCCCCCTATCTCAATGATTTGATGAAGATTGAGAGAGTTTTGACACAAGATGGTGTGGTTTTACCTCTAAATGATGAGGCAGATGAGTTTTCCTTGAGTACTCCTAGCCTAAGCACGCTTAGAGTCCCTATTGATATCGTTAATCGTCTGGTAACTACACCCACTGAATACCTCACTGACACCCTTACTGTGCAATATCGTGCAGCACATCCTTATCTGGTTCCTGGGGTAGGGATGTACAGAGCTGAAACAGTGGAGATTGATCTTCCATATCAATATCTTGAAGCTCTCTGTTACTTTGTAGCAAGTCGTGTGAATAATCCTCTAGGTATGACCAATGAGTTCCATTCAGGGAACAGTTATGCTGCCAAGTATGAACTTGCCTGTGCTTCCTTGGAGCGTGATAACATACGTATCGACCAAGTAAGCCAGCCAAATCGTATTGAACGTAATGGTTGGGTGTAACTTCCACTGATTGAATGGGTACTGCTATGAAAGATGAAGATGATATGGACTTGGATGAAGTTACTCCAGACGATAAGTGGAAAGTGGATTGGAAGACTCCTCCTAAGCTGGCTGACTTGAAGCTTGATTACCAAGAAGCAAACATGGTGCATGAGGCTCAGTGCAGTAAGATTGATGAATGGCTTGATAACATGCATGTGAGGGGTAAGGCTGTAGTTAAGACAGCCAAGAACTCTTCCAAGATTGTTCCTAAGCTTATTCGTAAGCAAGCTGAGTGGAGATATCCTGCATTGACTGAACCATTTCTAAGTACAGAGGATTTGTTCAATATCACTCCTGTTACTTGGGAGGATAGAGATGCTGCTAAACAGAATCAGATTGTGTTGAATAACCAGTTTAATACCAAGATGAACAAGGTTACGTTCATTGATAACTATGTACGTGCTGGTGTTGATGAAGGAACCATTGTTGCTCGTGTTGGTTGGGAGTTTGAGGAAGAAGAGTATGAGAAAGAGGTTCCTCAAGTAGAGTTCAGGATGAATCCAGAATACATGGAGATACACCAACAACTTGAACAGTTGAAGATGGATTCACCAAGCCAATACGCTACAGATGTGCCTGATGAATTGAAGATGGCACATGATATGTCTATGGAGTTAGGACAGCCTATTGAGCCTGTAGTACTGGGTACGACAATGGAGAAAGCTGTACGAGTAGTGAAGAATCAACCTACAGTTGAGGTATGTGATTACAGGAATGTGATTATTGATCCTACTTGTAAGGGAGATATCTCTAAGGCTAACTTTGTGATCTATCGGTATGAGTCTTGTTTATCTGAGTTACGTAAGGCAGGTAAGTACCATAACCTAGATAAGATTAACATCAAGAATGTGAGTGTCCTTGCTGAACCTGATCATGCTACACCTGAAGGGAGTAAGAACTTCACCTACAATGACAATGCACGTAAGAAGTTTGTTGTATATGAGTATTGGGGCTATTGGGATATCAATGATGAGGGTAAGACACAGCCCTTTGTATGTTGTTGGGTTGGAGATGAAATCATCCGTATGGAAGAGAATCCATTCCCAGACAAGAAGCTTCCCTTTGTAGTAGTACCTTATCTGCCGGTTAAGAACAGTGTCTATGGTGAACCTGATGGCTCACTGTTGGAAGATAACCAGAAGATCATTGGTGCTGTTACACGAGGTATGATCGATATTCTGGGTAAGTCAGCTAATGGCCAGACAGGTATCCGTAAGGATATGCTGGATGTAACCAATAGACGTAAGTATGACTCAGGACAGGACTACGAGTTCAACCCTCAGGTAGACCCAAGACAGGGTGTACATATGCATGTCTTCCCTGAGATTCCTGCTAGTGCTCAGTTTATGCTTGGCTTGATGAGTCAAGATGCTGAGTCCATGACTGGTGTGAAGAGTTTCAGTCAGGGGGTCAGTGGTCAGTCCTTGGGAGATGTGGCTGCAGGGGTAAGAGGAGCATTGGATGCAGCTTCTAAGCGTGAGTTGTGTATCCTGCGTAGGTTGAGTCAGGGCATCATTGAGATTGGCCGTAAGATCATTGCCATGAATGCTGAGTTTCTTTCTGATGAGGAAATCATTCGAGTATCTAATGAACAGTTTGTAGCTATTCGGAGAGATGATCTTCCCGGTAACTTTGACTTGAAGCTGTCTATCTCTACTGCAGAGGAAGATAACAACAAGGCACAGGAATTGGCTTTCATGTTGCAGACGGTAGGTAACAGTATGGATACTGGAATGTTTACCATGATCCTGTCTGATATTGCTCGACTACGTAAGATGCCTGACTTGGCTAAGAAGCTGGAGAAGTATCAACCTCAGCCTGATCCCTTGGCTCAACAGAAAGCACAGTTGGAGATTCAATTGTTGCAAGCACAGTTGGCTAATGAGATGGCAGATGCTCAGCTTAAACAAGCTAAGGCAGGTACTGAACAGGTTAAGGCTGGCAATATCAAGGCAGATACTGACATCAAGAACTTGGACTTTGTGGAACAAGAGTCTGGTGTTAAACAGGAACGTGCTAAGGAACTTCATGGTGAACAAGCACGTAGCCAGATGAAACTGAAAGAGATGGAGAGAAACTTTCAGTTAGAAGATCGTGGTTATGATATTGCTAAGGAGTATATGAAGCTGCAAGCTGGACGTAGCTAACTATTCCATAATGGGAAAGGGGAGGATATACTCCCCTTGTAATTAACTCCAACTGAGAGGCATAAGCCAAATGAGTGAGTACCAAGTAGAACAATTGCAGCATAGTATTAAAGCTGCACAGGTTAAGGTGGATTTAGCACAGTCACTGGAACGCCTACGTAAGAATAGAGACTTCCATGCTGTGATTACTCAAGGGTATTTGATTGAAGAAGCATTGCGTCTTGTGTACTTGAAAGCAGAACCTGCTATGCAGACTCCTGTGAATCAAGCTTCTATTGAGAAGCAGATTGATGCCTTGGGTGGTTTAAATTCTTTTCTGACTACGATTGAATTCCTGGGACGACAAGCAGCCCGTACTATCGAAGCAGATAATGAAACACTGGATTGGATTCGTCAAAATCCTAATGGAGAAGAACAATAATGACTACTGAAGCCATTGAAAGCACTGAGTCTATTGAGACTCCTGAGGTTGTTGAAACTCAAGACTTCTTGAGTATGTCTGATGAGGATATCTCACAACACAGTTATCCTCCCGAAGCTACCGCCCCTACAGAGACTTCAGAAGAAGACACAGAAGAACAGTCTGAGACTTCAGCACAAGAAACCACTACAGAGACTTCTGCTGAAACTCCTGAAGCTGAGACTACAGACCCAGACTATAAGGCTGAGTATCAACGTCTATTGGCTCCGTTTAAAGCCAATGGTAAGGATATCCAAGTAACTTCTGTGGATGAAGCTCTTACACTTATGCAGATGGGTGCTAACTACAATAAGAAGATGGCAGCACTTAAACCCAATCTCAAGGTGTTGAAGCTGCTTGACACTCATGGTTTGTTGGATGAGAATGAGCTTAATTTCTTGATTGACCTAAAGGAGAAGAATCCTAAGGCAATTATGAAGTTGGTGAAAGACAGTGGTATTGACCCCATGGAAATGGATGTTGATACTGCTGAAGGTTACAAACCCAATGTACGTACTGTAAACGAAAAGGAAATGGCACTGGATGATGTTATTGCTGAACTCAGCGAAACACCATCGTATTCCAAGACCATTGACGTTGTTGGTACACAGTGGGATGAACCAAGTAGGAAGATTGTTGCTGAGAATCCTCAACTCTTGCGGATTATAAATGACCACGTAGCTAGTGGAGTTTATCCGATCATTGAGAAGGAACTAGAGCGTAATCGAGTACTTGGGAAGTTGAATGGCTTGAGTGACATTGATGCTTACCGGCAAATTGGTGATGCAATCCAAGCACGAGGTGGGTTTGACCATTTGGGACGCCAAGGCACCCAGACCCCCAATGCAAAGGTTGTCCCTCCGAAACCGAGGAAGGAAGATGATCCAAAGCTCCGTGATAAGAAGTTGGCTGCTGCTCCACCTAAGAGTGCTCCATCTTCCAGTTTGAAATCGGACTTTAATCCGTTAAGTTTGTCTGACGAAGAGTTCAGCAAACTATCTCCCAAATTTGTTTAAGAGGATACAATCATGGCTCGTGAATTTAATGACCCGCTTGGCGGGACTCCTTCCACCATTGGTACTCAGGTGGTTAATGACTTCTTCAAGAAGAAGGCGCTAATCGAAATCCGTAAGGAACAGTACTTCTCCCAACTGGCTGAAGTGACTTCCATGCCCAAGAACATGGGTAAGAAGATCAAGCTGTATCACTACCTGCCGTTGCTGGATGACCGTAATATCAATGACCAAGGTATTGATGCTGCTGGTGTCGCTATTGCCACCACTCAATACTGGTTGGACATTCCCCGTCTGATTGGTAGTCCTAAGGATTCCCAAGCAGCGGTTGCTTCTGCTAATCGTGCTTATGCTATTGGCGACTATGTTTACTCTGCCGATGGGACTGCAAATACAAACCGTTGGCGAGTAATGACAGCGCCCGTTGCTGCTGGAGCGACATGTGCCGGTGGTACTGCTAAGACCAATGCTGAGATGGCTGCTATCTTGAATCTGAATGTTGTTGGTACCACATTCACTGTTCTGGAAAATGTGATTACTTCTACCAGCTTGAATTTCTACTACACGGTTGAAGCCAGTGCCATCGCTGCTGCCAAGATTGTAGGTGGTTCTATCAAGTCTCAGCGTTCTGGTAATCTGTACGGCTCCAGTAAGGATATTGGTTCCATCTCTGGTAAGTTGCCTGCTCTCTCTGAGAATGGCGGTCGTGTCAACCGTGTTGGCTTCAAGCGTGTAGAACTTGAGGGTACCTTTGAGAAGTTTGGTTTCTTCGATGAGTACACCCAAGAGTCTCTGGACTTTGATTCTGATGCTGAACTGGAAATGCACATCAACCGTGAACTGTTGAATGGTGCTAATGAGATTACCGAAGATGCACTGCAGATTGACTTGATCAACTCTGCCGGTACGATTCGTTATGCCGGTGATGCTACTCAGAACTCTGATATGGGTACCAGTGGTACTGCTGACATCGTTACCTACGGTGATCTGATGCGGTTGTCCATTGATCTGGATAACAACCGTACTCCGAAGAATACGACTATCTTCACAGGTACTCGTTTGGTGGATACCAAGACACTAAGTTCTTCGCGTGTCATCTACATCGGTTCTGAGTTGCTGCCTACGATCAAGGCTATGACCGATCTACACAGTAACCCTGCATTCATCTCGGTAGAGAAGTATGCTGCTGGTGGTACCCTGTTGAATGGTGAAGTTGGTGCCATTGATCAGTTCCGTATCGTCGTGGTTCCTGAGATGATGAAGTGGGCTGGTGCTGGTGCTGATGCTACTGGTGATACCGATCACCATGTTACCAATAGTCGTTTCGATGTGTTCCCGATGCTGTGTATTGGTGATGGTTCCTTCACTACCATTGGTTTCCAAACTGATGGTAAGTCTGTGAAGTTCGTTACCACCCACAAGAAGCCTGGGATTGAAACTGCTGACCGTACTGACCCGTATGGTGAGACTGGTTTCATGAGCATCAAGTGGTACTACGGCTTCATGATCCTGCGTAGTGAACGTATTGGTTTGATCAAGACTATTGCCAAGCTGTAATCTGTAACACCACTAAGGGGAGGGAAACCTCCCCTTTCCTTTGTCCCTTGGAGAACTAAAATGCAAGAGTCTTATGATGATCTGCCTATCCCTGATGAAATCGTTAGCCTGAAGAAGCGTGCAGACTTGATGGGTATTTCCTATCATCCGTCTATTGGTGTTGAGAAGTTGCGTGAGAAGATTACTACAGCGTTGAATCCTTCTGTAGACAAAGAAGAAGAAACTCCGGTAGCTGCTCCTGTAGTTACAAAGGAAACTGATGGTCAGCGTAGACTGCGTAAGAAGCAAGAAGCTGGTGAGCTTATCCGTATTCGTGTTACCTGTATGAACCCTGCTAAGAAAGAGTGGGCAGGTGAGATTTTTACCGTAAGTAATGCTACGGTGGGTACCTTCAAGAAGTACATCCCCTTCAATGCTGATGAAGGCTGGCATGTCCCCAGGATTATCTACAATCAGTTGGTTGCTCGTCAGTGCCAAGTGTTTGTGAACAAGAAGGATGGTCGTGGGAATACTTCCCGTACTGGTAAGCTGATCAAAGAGTTTGCCATTGAAGTGATGCCTCAACTTACACCAGAAGAATTGCATGATTTGGCTCAACGTCAAGCCATGGCAAATTCGATTGATTAACCTGACTGGATAAAACTCATGATTACCGTAGCCTCAGGAAGTGATAACACAATCACATTGGATAAGCTGACCTCTGCTAGTGCAGCAGGAGTTGGTGTATTTGATGTGTTGATGCGAAGTGTTAAGGCACAGCTTGATGCTGAGTACCAAGCCAACCGTATCAAAGGTTCTGAGTATGCTACGGTGTATCTTGGTTCCTTGCAGGCCGTACTGCAGACCTCATTGCAGATGGTTTTAGCACAAGAGAAGACTAACCTTGAGATTCAAGTGCTTGAGAAGGAACTGCTGTTGAGGGATCAACAAGTTACTCGTACCAACAAAGAGATTGAGGTATTAGAACAGAAGCGTCTTACTGAGCTGGCTCAGGTGGAGTCTACAGGTGTGGATGCTGACAGCATCATCGGTCGTCAGAAAGCTCTCTATGAAGCTCAGACACTTGGTTTTGGACAAGAAGCTAAACATAAGGCAGCACAGCTTATGATCAGCACTTACAATATTCGACGTACCACAGAAGAAGATGCGGAAGTGAATGTAGAAAATAAATTGAGGGATGAGTTCATTGGTGCTGCTGTTGGTGAAATGTTTGAAAGTGTGGGTATAACAGAACCTGTTATCCCTTAAAATGTGACAAAATAAAAGGAGCTTAGGCTCCTTTTTTTATATGTATTTGGAGAACATCATGGGACTGTTTGGTACAACTAAACACAAAACGTATGTAGGTACTACCGTAACTCGTGTTATTGAAGATAACATGTTGCCTAACTCTGTTAAGTTGGGAGCACTCACTGCAATCATAAAGAATCAAAATATAACAGATACTGTGATGGAAGAACTCTTTAGGAGTGTAGCCTCTAAAGGACGTAACTACTATAACTATGGTAAGAATCATTACAGCAATGGGGTACCTTTAGGATACCCTGTTACTTCTGTTATAGGTGCTGCTGAGGTAGAGTCTGTACTTGAAAATGAAATTGAGATGGCTGAAGTAGTTATGTCATATAGTTTCTTTGGTAGACTTAACTATTATCACTTAGCTAATAGGAGAATCCTTGAAGACTACGGCTATGATGTAGGTACAGAAGAATTGCCTGTACTTACTACACTTAAAGGTTTTACAGTAACTTTGGACTATGTATCTTTGGTCATGTCTACTGCTATGTTTAATATGATGTCTGAAGAAGCACTACGTAACCTTGAAGGGGATACTAGACTACGTATTGATGAGGGGGTTACTACTATTGGTTTAGAAGTAACATACAGGTGGACTGAGGTAGTACCTGACTTCCCTAACCCAGACATATTGATACCACATACAGAAACACTCAGTGTAACCACAGACTTAAGTGTTGTTGGTTATGATAGTACTGCAGATTACTTTCATGCACAGTACGTAGTTGGAGGTCTGACCAAATACTTTGAGTACAAGAAGGGTGCAGGTACCTATACAACCTTAGATGGGTTGTTTGATACCCCACCTATTGAAGCAGGTACGTATTTCCCTTGGATGCATCTAAGGAGTAACTTTACTTCCATTACTGCAGATGTTGAAAGTGAAGAATACTTGACTACCAAAAAACTGGGTAAGCGTATAGGTATAGATATTGATAGCCTATCCACAGCTATAAATACTAATGAGAATATAGGGGATGTAATTCAAGCCATCTTTATGCTGGCGGTACCTCCTAATTCAACCAACAGTTTGGAACTTAAGTACCTGTACGAATACTTTGATAATATGTTCCTTGGTTTGGGAGGAAAGGTTACTGCCTTAGATGCAGCCACCTTGAATGCTTCTTTAAGTCTTAATGACCTTGTTGCTACCGCTATTGTGATAGAAGATGCTAAGTTTAAGATGTCGCTCTCTAACTCAGGCGTATATCGTAGATTGGTTACTGGAAGTATTGGTGCTGTAGGTACATATGGTAGTCTTATTGATGATTTTACTTTAATAACTATACCTATTACGGAAGATGGTATTAGCTTTACCTATATGTCTAAAACAGTTGTTTATCACTTGTATCGTAAACAAGTAAATGAGACACAGTATGAAGAAATACAGATAATGGATTTATCCTGTAATTACCGGGTTATAGGTGGTTACTATACAACAGGTGATGGTGATCTTAATGTAGAGACTATGTTAATTCCTTTGGACTTAGCTATTGTAAATCAATTCAGTTTTAAAGATAAGGAGACCTTGTATTCACGTGCTATGCACTTGGTGTTTAATAGCATGGTTGTTGTAAAAGTTAAGTGGTATCAACAAGGCTGGTTTAAATTTATAGTTACAGTGATTGCTATTGCAATTACTGTAAAATCTCTAGGTACACTTGGGTCTATAGGTAAAGGACTCCTAGCATTAGTTACGTTAGATATAACATACGCAGGGCTTGTTATCTTATTATTGGATATTCTTGGTGTTATTTTACCTCCTTTACTCTTTAAAGCCTTTGTAAAAGAAGTAGGTATTGACAACGCCCTTATAGTAACTCTTTTCCTATTAGTTAGGGGAGGTTATCAAGTATTTGCTGCAGAGACTCTAAAGACAGGCTTAGCAACGGCTGAGGACTTACTTAAGATGGTTACTGGATTGGTTAAAGCAATTCAGGAAGTACAGATAGATATGGTTAAAGATATCCAAGACTCCTTGACATCTTTTAATGAAGAAGCACGTAAAGCTTTTGAGCTTTTAGAAGATGTTGCTGATAAGTTGGACAACTCAGTTGTACTTTCTCCTTTGACGATTCTAGGCGAGTCAGCACATGACTACTACCAACGTACTAGGTACACAGGGAACGTGGCAACATTGAGCTATGAGACGGTTAGCAAGTATGTGAAAACCATGCTAACCTTACCGGAATTTGATGGCTTTTTTGAGAGTAAAGAAAATGGCACAACGTAAAGGTAAACGTCCTTTTACTCCTATCCCCCCTCAAGCACCTACGATTGATACGCCATATACTTTTGATATGGCTAACCCTTCTGCTGCATGGACAGGGTGGGAAGGAGATAACGGTGTAATGCCACAAGCACCGGGTTACAGTGTTCCGGGAATGCTTCCTGATACGTCTGGTTGGGGTGGGCCTAATATAGCTGTTCCTGACTCCTGGAATAGTATGGCGGGGTATGGAGCCAGTCCTATGTTATCAGGGGAGGTTGATCCTATGGCCGCTATGACAGATGCGGGTGGTGCTACCTATGCAATTAACCCTACTATGTGGAGTAAGATCAAACAAGGAGGTTCTGATCTAGCAGGAAGTTTCATGCCTAAGATCAATCCTGAGACAGGTAAGCTGGAGACTATGGGTTGGGGGATGCCTGCACTCCAAGGTATCAGCAGTCTCGGTAATCTGTATCTTGGTATGAAGAACTACGGTTTGGCTAAGGATCAGTTGCGTACACAAAGAGAGCAGTTCAACATGAACTACAATAACCAGAAACAATTGCTGAATACACGGATGGAAGACAAGGCACGTGCACGCGCTTCTGCTAATCACAATGCAGAATCCGTAGAAAGTTATATGGCTCGGAACAGGATTAAGTAATCATGGCTATCACATGGCAGAATGTAAACTCCCCCTCCTTTGAGGGGGTAGGACGTATGATGGAAAGTGCTCAAACCAGTGTAGATGCCGGTTTGACGGGTCTTCTGAATATCCTCAAGCAGAAGCAAAAGCTGAACCAACAGATTGCTACAGATGCTTTTGATGCACGTACTGAAGGTGCTATGGGTATTCTTGGAGGCTTCAAAACTGCCGCTGATCTTCAACAAGCACAGGATTCTGGTGCCTTGGAGCAACAGCTTACCGGGCTATACGGTGCCAATGGTTTTGATAGAAAGAAGTTCCGTGAAGCTGCTGATGTACGTGGTGAAGCCCTTATGCGTAAGGATTTGACTGCAGATGCTTACAAGATCAAACAGGATGAGATTCAATGGACTCCTTTCGCAAACCAAGTACGTAACATGGTTTATGCAGGGGATATTAAGACTGCTAATGATAAATTACAGGAGGTTGGGGATTTCCCACAGAAGCCTGAAATCCTAGACTTGATGAGACAGATTCAAGTTGAAAACCATGATAGAGAGTTCAAAGAAACCCAAGGGGAAGCTGAACTACGCCTAAAAAAGCAAGCACTAGATGACGGTGCTCCTGCTAAGCGATTGGCTAATCTTCAACTACAGGATTATCAAAGACAGCAGCAGGCGCGTAACTATGCAGATTCTGTAGGTGCAAAGTATTTGGCTGATGTTGCAGCACATGAAAAACTTGTAAAGGATACCGCCAAAAAGTATGACCTTGTAGATGCTGATGGTAATGTAAACTTTGATGGATTCAGTGAATCAAACAAGAAGTTTTGGAATGAACTCGTTGCAGGAAACCCTGCACTTGCTGCTCCCAAATCTACTAAATACATGGAGGATGCTATTCGTAATGCAGGTAACTATGGTTTAACACCTACAGATGTTCAGACAAACATGCCTTACTTCCAGCAAGCATTGACAGGGATGCCTACTACACTATTTGGTAGGGATGCTTCAGTTAGTCAACAGAATGCTGCTGTATTGGAAGCAGGTGTTAAATCCTATACAGAAAATGGAGGTAGATTTCCTAGTGTAGTGGCAGGTAAAGCTATTGATGGTATAGAAACCCTGAATACCCTTATGCCTGCATGGCATAAAGCTAATAAGGATTCTTCATGGGGGATTACAGGAGGCGCTACTAACTCTGCACAGGTTATAGAAGCTATGGCTAAAGAGATAGCAAAAGGAGTTACTTTTAAGAACAAGAATGGAGAAAATGTGCGTATTGAAGTGCCTCCTGAATTAATTAAGGATGCCATGCTTCAATCTCAGGATGCATATTGGGATACAACACCTGCTGATACACTGGCTACTTTAGTGAGTAATGCAATTGCGGATGGCACCTTAGCTAAGGCGTATGAAACAAGAATGCAACTCACTAGGGCTAACAACTCTAAAGCTGTACAACCCGGAGCAGCTAAGCTTAAAGGAGCACTAGGAAAACCAAAGTAAACATCTACAAGGTGTACAGTCATTCTGATATGCTTGTGTCACATAACGAAGGCTATGCCTTCGTTTTCTTTATCTGAGGTGTGTATACATGTCTACTTACGATCCGTTTGCTTCTGTTCAAGACCCTACTTCTCTTGGTTTGCTTGGCCCTTTCGTAGATAGTCCTCCAACGAAAACAGATGAAGTGCTTGCAGCTACTCAAGAAAAAGTAGACATGCTCAAGCAATTGGCAGCGGAACATCGTCAGCGTCTTGCTGAAGCCAAAGGAACAACTGTTGATGTGTTTGGTTTGGAATTAGATAGTGTGCCTGCAAATGTGGCCAACCTTGCAGCTTCTATTGGTTCCAGTGCTATGCGCGTTGGCGGTAATGCGCTGTCTATGCCTTTCAGTTTGGGTACAGCAAGTTACACTAACAAGCTTCAACCCAAAGACTATGAAGTCTTCAATAAGATCAATACAGGTAAAGCTACCCCTGAAGAAGTGGCTTACTTCAATGCTAAGCAATATGACAGTGACTATGGAAAGATGTCTCCCAAGGATGTCTTTGCACAGGTACAAGACCTTGAAAACATTGTAAGTTCCATTGGTGATAGCCAAGACTACAGCATGTATGTTGAGCAAGGAGCACGTAAGGTTTTTGATCAAGAACTCTCTGATGGTGGTAGAGCAGACTTGGCTTCTTTGCGTAACAGCGTTGAAGGCATGTCTTCTGATACTGCACCTTTGGCTTATAAGATATCCAATGCAATCTCTGCTTCTGCATCCATAGGTAATCTCATTGCCAATGCAGTTAAAGTAGGTGCAGATAACCCTGTAGCAACCATGGAATACATGGGTGAACAGGTACCTATGTTGGCACTTGGTAGTGCCGGTCTTATTGGTAAAATTGCCCTTGCTGAAACTACCTTGGGGTATGCAGGTGAGTACTACAACAAAGGGATGCAAGCTTATAAAGCCAAGAATGGTGGTGAGTACCCTCCTGAAGAACAACGTGCTGAGATGCTTAGGGATGCTATCAGTCTGGCAGGTGCTGAGTACGTAGGTACTATGTTGTCTGTGAGTGCTATGGGCCTCAATAAGGCTGTTACACCCTTGGCTTTGATGGGTAAGGCTGCTGGTACCACTGCTGTCAAAGAAGCCGGGGAATTGGGCCTGAAGTCTATGCTGAAGGGTGCTGGAGTAGGTACCCTTGATGTAAGCAAGAATGTCCTCAAATCCGCCCTTGGCGAAGCGGGTACTGAAGGCTACCAGACCTATGCTGAAGGTCAGTTGCTTGGTAAACCTGCCTCTGATCTTGAGATATACAAGGGAGCTACTATTGGTGGTTTGGCTTCTGGAGGTATCACTGCACCCTTTGCTACCGTAGCTGCCCTCACAGGGAATACAGAAGCAAATGTAGCTAAACGTAAAGCCAAGATTGCTGAACGTAAGGCAGTGAACGATGCCATTCTTTCTGGTAATGCAGATGCATTTCTTGATCCTACATCCAAGACCTATGATCTCAGCAAGGGTATGGAAATCCTTCATGGTATCGTAACCAATAAGGATGCTGCTCCTGATGTGCGTATGGAAGCATCCAACAAAGCTCAAGCAATCTATGATGATATGCAATCCCGTATTGCTGCTGCTGAAGAACTTCTGAACTCCAAAGGACTTACCCCGGATGTTCTGAAGAAGATGGATGGTGTTCCTGACTACCTGAACAAAGCAGAGTCTGATGCTGAAGCCATCCTTGCAGATAGATTGGCTAAAGGTAAGGACACTACAAACATCCAAGGACTCTTGGATAAGCTTAATGGCTTCCGTACAGCGATGGATGACACAGATGTACAGAATGCTATAAGCACACTGGCAGAGCTTCCTGAGAAGGTTAAGTCTATTGCAGACACTGTAACCAGTATCAATGAATCCAATGTCAAAGATGCCTATGAAGCTTATATTGCTGAGCTTCAAGGTACTCAAGACACCTCTAATACTACCGATGAGTTGATAGTAAAAAAAGGTTCGTCTCAAGATGTTGTTGACCTTAACACCAAGGCAGTAAAAGAAGCTGAAGAACGTCTTCAAGAAGTAACTGCACAGATCAGTGAGTTAGAGAAGACTATTGCTGCTACTACAGATGCTGATGCTAAAGCAGTGTTGGAGGATGGATTACAACAAGCACAGGCAGACCAAACTGAAGCACAGAATAATTTGGATTGGCTTTCCGGTGCTGATCAACAAGTAACTCCTAGCGTCACTGTGAAACCTGGAGAAGCTCACTATGATGACTTCAAAGCAGTCACTGAAGCCTACGACAAAGCAGAAGAAGAAAACCATGCAGCATGGAAAGCCCAAGACGGTACTCCTGAAAAAGAAGCTGCATACAATGCAGCTTCAGATGCTCTTACAGTAGCTTGGGAAAAACGTAACACATTGACTGAACTTATCTTGGCTGAGAAAGCCAAAGGTAAGACAACTGTATCCCCAGAGAAGATTAGTCTCATCCGCTCTATGGGTGATCTGGGTAGCATTACACCTGAAGAAGCATTGGCTATTGCTGATGATACTTCTAATGATCTTACTGAGAAGGAACGTAATTATCTTCGCAAGTTCAGTGCTGCACGGGTAGCTTACAATGCTATGCAAGATGTGGCTTCTGTTACTCGTACTGTGATCAACGGAGACAAGGCAAATAAGAACAAGAGCATCACTGATTACCATAATGGTATTGCCCAAGCTATTCGTGAGAATAACTTTACTCATGCTATGGCTTTACAACGTGGTATTGAGAAGTGGGCAGCAAACCAATTGCAACGTGCCAAGCTTGGCCGTGAAGCCTTGAATGCTCGTCTGGATGGTTCTGTTAAGAAGCAGATCAATATCATCCGTAAGACAGACAACACTTGGGAAAGTACCACTGATGAGTGGTCTGATACTGATCTCCGTATCAATGGTGGCTTCAGTGTATCCAAGGGTTCTGGAAAGTTGATTGCTGCCATTGAAATTGAGGCTGATGCACTCCAAGCAGCCAGCCTTGAAACTGCAGATATGATTGCTATTGGTTTCGATTTGGTTGCCTCTAAGATCAAGACAGAAGATGCTCCTGTAAGCTCCAATGAAGTCCAACAAGCCCCTGTTGTTGTGGAGGATACCCAAGCACCTGTGGCTACAGAAGAAGCTCCTAAACAGGCTCCTGAAGCGTCTCCTATTCCTGTGCGTACAGATATGCCTATATCTACCGAGACAGATACGGTGGAGGCTAAGCAACAAGAACTTCCAGGAATTCCTAAAGCTGAACCCAAGTTAATTAAGAAAGTAAGACAGTGGCCCCCAGTATTGAATCCAGATACCGATGACATTCTTGCTGCTATTGCTAAAAGTGGGGGTATTAGGTGGGATGATATTCAAAAATTTGGTGGGATTGATAAAGCAGACTTCCATAAAAGAGGTTATGGAATTCTTCGTGTATTCAAGAAAAAAGGAGGTATGGCTCTGGATTCAATGGCAATAGACCTTGCTCAAGATGCCTACCCAGTTGTTGACACTAATGGGGTGGCTGATATTAACGTGTTGGTTGAAGCTATTCGTGATGCCTTGGATGGTAATCCTGTAGGTACACCTACGTTTCTTACATTACGTGCACAGAAAGCGTATGAAGAATATGTACAGACTAGACAAGAAGAAGCTGATGCTTCTATTGAACAGTTACAATTGTTGAGTGAAGATGAATGGTTAGATACGGTATCCGATCTTGTTATTGATGCAGCGGAAGAGAGTGCTGTACTGATTTCTGCTTTGAAAACTACATTTTATGAGGTGATAAATGAACAGCTCAAGAACAGTTCTACAGAGGTTGGACAAAACACTGACACCCGCACAACGCTTGGAAGTAACCAAAAAAGCGATACGCAAACTGATGCAACTCAAAGACGAGGGAAGCAGCAAAGCCACACGGATACTGTACAAAATACAGTAAATACCCTAGGGATTTCACAACTTATTGAACCTGCAGAGAACACTGAAGACCCTGTAATTGAGGATGTTACTCCAACACCTAAAGCACCTAGTAAGGCAGAACGAGTAAAAGGATTGAAAGGAGAAGAACGTACTCTGGCACTAGAATCTCTGTACAGAGAAGAGGAACATTATAGTGGTTCGGGTGTTCTGTACTCCTTAAGTAGGGGAGTAAGTTTTCTATCTGGGAAGTTTACTCAGAACAAAGGTAAGGGTGCCACTACTAAACCATTGGCTTCAGTACCCTACTTTTTTAGTGCATGGAAAGATACTCCAAGCATTATTGATGAGTTCATGAAGGAAAAGGATCGTACTCCTGAACAGAATTATGCTCTGGGGGTTCTGTTGCGTAAGGTAACTGAATGGATGCCTATGATTGATGGCTTGTTGGTTAAGCAGGATGCTAAGTTTGAAAACCAATACCTCTATGAATCCTTCATGCTTCCAGTACGTGAGAACGGTAAGATTGTCTCCTATGAACTGGAAGAGAATGTGAAAGCAGCTATTGCTTATGCTGTGTTCTCTTTCATTCAGAATGCAGGTGGGATGACGTACAGGCGTACCCCCAAAGAGATCAATGCCTTGCTTCAACGTCAGGAAGACTTCCCAGTGTCTCCTGCAGAGTACAAGAAGTTCTCTTTGATTGGTGAACGTAGGGGTGCTGTGGTTAATGATCTTGGACAACGTATTGTAGAGGCTCTTGGTATCAAAGCCAATAAAGATACTCCAGTAGTCATGGATTCTCGGTTGCAGAATCAATTGGGGGATATTGCCCTACGTCTGATGTTTGAGATTGGTGCAGTAACAGGTCATACCAAAACCATGAGCTTTGAAACTGCTAAGGCATCTGCAGAGAACTTCATTCGCTTTGCCAATGTAATGGTAGAAACTTTGGAGGAAAAATCTAAGAAGGAAACTATTGATCCTGAAATTCAACGCAAGGTGATTGCTGCAGATACTGAGAACAGAATGATTGCTGTGTCTGGTCAAGGTAGTCAAAGCATTGTGTCCAAGATGATGGGTGTAGAAGAGAAGGTTAAAGAACCTTCCTTGCAGCCTGTTGAAACCACTTCTGCTGATCTTGGCAGTAAGTTCCAAGAATCTCCTAGTGAACTTCTGAATACCCTCAACGAGAGCAACAAGATTGAGAACTTTGCCTATGAAGAAGGTTTTGTAGTTCTTGATGGTATGGATTCTGAATATGCTTTGGAGATGATGGGTAAGGTTGTTGTTGATGGTAATAACAAGCGTACCCAGAAGACTAAGGTACTTGCTATTCAAGCTGTTAATGAAGGTATCGAACGTAACTGGTTTGGTATGAAAGAGTTCATTAGCAAGACTTTGAAGAATGACTTCAGTATTCCTTTCTTCCTGAAGAATGTTCCTTGGAGTCAGAATCGTGGTGGTATTGAACAAACCATCTTCAATCCTCAGGCAGATAAGGCTGGTGCACGTTTCCTGATGACTCGTAAAGAATGGCAGACTACTATCGACAGAAATAACACTGAAGAAGTGAATGCTTTGTTGATTGCTGTAGCTTTGGCTCTGGATATTGATATCGACAAGAAGAGTCATGAAGCAGCTTTAAATGATGTCACCAAAGCTCTTGGTTTGACTGTTAAGGATGGTGTGTATTCCATTACCAATCCTGTATTCAGTGCTGCTGTAGAAGCTATCTATGATCGTATCTACTCTGATGCTGATCTTACTGACGCTGAGCAACGTAGTATTGTGGATGCTGTTGCCAAGACAAAGACAAGGCTTCATGGTTTACAGGGTTTGATTGCCTTGGCAAACATGCTTCATGCTCAACGTACAGAACTGGATAGCTTCACTGTTCATCTCGTTGCTGAAGCTGATGGTGTTACTAATGGGCCTATGCTTACCAATCTTCTGTGGGGTACTTACGGCACTCCTGCATTCCTTGAGCGTGGTGGTTTCTTTGGTTTGAATCCTCAAGAACAGCACAAGGATTACAACGTATGGCGTGGTGTAGAGGGTCATAATGACTTATATGAAGATAACGCCAAGGGAATGGTAGAGCATCTCACAAGACGTATGAAGGCTGCTGGTGATGCGTTCAAACAGCAACTCAACCATGTGTACTACTTCACCAAACCATTGATCAAGGAAGATGGTACGGCTACTTCTGCTGCACGTAAGATCGTAAAGACATCTACTACTCAGTTCCACTTTGGTTCTGGTATGGAGACGCTGGTCACTGGGATGTTCAATGAATTCCTCAGTGGTATGTATGACAAGATGGAAGATGTGGCTAATGCTGAAGCAGGTGAACGTGCTCAAGCCATGCAGACATTGGTAACTCATATCAATGGTTTGCTTCCTGAAGGTCTGAAGATTGATACCACAACCAAAGCCTATGAAGAAGATCGTACTAAGTTCTGGGTAGAGTTTGAGTTCTCAGACAAGCAATTGAATGCTATGGCTTCTGTTTTCCAAGATACTTTGGGAGATGCTATTGAGGCTACTTTTAATGACAAGTTTCAAAAAGTCATTAAGGTAAAAGATGCCATCACTACAGGTAGTAACTTGGCATTCAATATCTACAATGCTACGTACCAGTACCTCAGAGATATGATCGGTGACAGTATTACCTTTGAACAAGAGGAAGCTATCCGTGAGCGTATCAAAGGGATGTTGCCTACTGTAGCTACCCAGTTCTCCAAGGAAAGTGACAATGGTGCTGATGCCCGTATGCCTATGATGGGTAAGCGTAATCGTAGGGAATCACGTCGTCCGGGATATAGATCAGTACTTCGTTTCAAACCATTCCAATTGGAAGATGGTACTTCACTGTCTACCATGACTACCTATGGCTATGAGAATCTGGATGACTCTCCTAGTGTCAGTATGGTGGCTATGCCTACTCACTCTCTGGATAGCAGAACCTCCCATGGTGCGGTGAAAGGTACTGAAGCCCTCAATATCCACGATGCTGATTTAACTGGTGTGGGTAGGATTGTTGATCAAGCACTCCGTTTGAACACAAACCTTTGGAATGCTCTGCTTGAGTACTCCCCTGTCCGTGAAGTAGCCAATGGTTTGATGCGTACTATCCAAGCTATTCCTGTTGTTGTGGCTTCCATGACCAAGGAAGAAGCTGATGCTTATATCAGTATGCTGGCTGCACATCTTAAGCAACCTGATCCTAGCAGAAAGGCTAACAGCAAAGATGCCTATGCTCAGATCGTAGAGAGCATGTCTGCTCTGTACGGTTATGCAGCACAGGCAGATACCCAGAAGCTTGGTTTCATGGCTAACATGGCTTACCTGAGTCAATATGCTTATGAAGGTGGTGCACTGGAAGTTACAGACGCTATGCGTCAAGCTGCTTCAGCTAAGCTTATGACAGTGGATAAGGCATTCACACCTGAACAACAGCAAGCTATCTTGGCTACCAAACCATTGCTTCAAACCAAGAAGGATGAGAGTACTACGTACCCTGTACTAGATTCTTTACCTAACTATGTACAAGGCCAGAAGACAATGCGGTATGCAGGCATAGGGAGCCGTGAAACGCCTGCAAATGTTTTGGCTGTAATGTCCAATGTTGCTAAATATCTACAAGGTCTTGGATACACCCTTTATAGTGGAGGAGCTAAGGGTGCTGACACAGCTTTCAGTAATGGAGTCACAGATAGAACTGCAAAGGTTATCTTCACAGCTTCTAACGCACCATCAGATGAGAAAGCTAAAACCATTGCGAGGGAAGTACACCTTAACCCTTCTGCCCTGTCGGATGCTGTTATAAATCTTATGGCTAGAAATACGTATCAAGTCATGGGTGCAGACTTGGATAGCCCTGTTGACTTTGTATTGGCTTGGACACCTAATGGAGAAACCAAGGCATCTGATCGTGTATACCATGGTAAGGGTAATCCTAAGAATACAGGTGGTACAGGCCAAGCCATTGCTACTGCATCTATCAAGGGAATCCCTGTGATCAATATGGCTAATCCTAACTGGAAAGCCCAACTGAAAGAAGCTATTGATGGTAAAACACAAACAACTGTAGTACAGCCTACTACCAAGAAGCAGGAGGCTAAGACTTCAGTACCTAAGTTTGATACTGCTATGGTAAAGCCTTTAGATACTTTGCTTAAAGAGGCTAAGGCGTCCTACACCTACTTTGGTAAATCTGAACGTGCAGGTGCTATCAAAGCATTGAAGACTCTGTTGAATCCAGTAACAGATGCAACAATTCTTGCTGTGATTGAGGCTATTATTGCTTCAGAGAGGGGTGATGAAACTGCGTTAGCAGGGATTGATATAACAGCTCAGATTACTACTTTTGAACGTATCAACTATGAGCTTAGTCAGGTGAGTTTTGATGTGTGGGGAGAATACACAGATGCACCTGCTAAATTCCCTGGGTTAGTAGCTGCACTATCACAGTCTAATGTGACCAAAGATTCTTTGGTACAGGCACTAAAGGCTATTACCTCTGAATCTAAGATTACCTACTTTGACATGTTGCTGAATAGCATCATGAAGATCATTCCTGACTTCAAGGTGGTGTACCTTACTGAAGATGTGAAGCGTAGTGATGTACCTGAAAAGGTAATGACTGGTAATGAGTTTGCTCAATTTGTTTTGGATGAAGGTAAGGCTACTCTGTATGTACGTGGACACATGTACAAGAATAGCTCTGTTACTCCTGAGACTATTCTGCATGAACTGGTTCACTCTGTATTGTCTGCTACGTTGGTTTCTAAGAACCAAACAGATGTGCAGAAAGCTGCTATTGCTGAAATTACCAAGATGTACGAATTGGCTAAAGTAACTCTTGAAACCAAGTACTCTAGAGTGTTTGGATCACTAGACTTGACACGTAATCTGGATGAATTCATTACTTATGGTATCACCAATGAAGAGTTCATGATTGACCTTCAGGGTATTGCTTACACCACTGAAGGACTATTCAAAGCTTTTGTACGTACAGTGTTTAAAGCTCTTGGATTAACCCAAGATAAGCTTCAAACAGTCTTTGGCGCATTGATCAACAATGTGTCTGGTTTGATTGCAGAACAGGAAACCAATACTACCAAAGCAGTATCCGACACGATCATTCGTAGTCATTCTCCTGCTGCTACGGTGCGTAAATACACTACAGTAGAAATCTTTGATGGCTTGTCTAAAGGCACTTTGCAGGCATCTTTTGAAGCACACCTCAAAGGTATATTGAATGGTATCGTGAACACCCTTCATGGCCCGTTTGGTACGCTTGCCAAGGCAGTTGCTGATAGCTCTGCATTGTCTCCTCTGGATGTATATGCCAAGGCTGTGAATGATCAATCATTCCCCTTTGTGTCTGACATCATTGCTTCTGGTTTCGTAGTGAGTGAGCAAGAGCAGTTTGTTGCAGAACAGATTGAAGCGACTGTTCGTGCTGCCATCGAAGACAATGAAGGTCACACAACCATTGCCTATAACCAACTCACTCGGATGTTCAATGAGGCATACAAGAAGTATCCCAATGCACAGGCCATGTTGCCTAATTGGAGTACTGCAACTAAAACTGAACAGCAACGTGCTGAAGCTCTCCATGCTTTCCTGTTCAAAGTAGAGAATGGTGCTGATGGTAAGTCCAATCACATTGCTCGCTTTGCTGCCATGGTTTTGGGTGTAGAAGAGGTCAATGCACTATTCCAGTATGGCTCTCAGAATCGTGAAGCTACTCCTGTGCCTACAACATTCACAGAACGTCTACTGGCATGGTTTCACAAGGTACTCAATGCCTTTGAGAGTCGTGCTACCAAGACCTACTCCGGTCAGAAAGCAGATGTGAAGATGGAATCTCTGCTGAAGACTTTGGTGGGTATTGAGATGAAGAAGCGTCATCGTCTCATGCAACCGGACAAGCTTGGTGATCGTATTGAAGCAGGTACTGAATACCTCACCAACAAGGGCAAGCAAGCCCTGTACAAGTTTGGGAATAGCAGAGTATTCACCAAGAGCAAGAATGCCTTTGTAGGGGCTTTAGGGACTGCTGTGAGGGTCACTGCACAAGACCAAGTAGAGGCAATGCTTGAGGCTACCCGTAAGGTTTATAGCAAGGCTGGCCAGCATCAGTATGGCTTGGCTATGGGTGTGTTGAATGAGATGCGGGGAGCTACTGAAGCCACTCTTCCATTGCATAAACTCGGTCGTATTAGCAAACGTTTGGAGAATCGCCGTAAAGACATTATGACTACGGTGAGTAACACTGTGCTTGCCTCTTTTGGTAAGCGTTCTTTCTCCAAGAAGGAAAGTGAAGCCATGACCAAGTATCTGATTCGGTCAGGTGCCTTCATGTTACTGGATACCATGTCTCTGGAAGAGATTGAGAAGCTGTTCTCTGATGAGTCTTACCTCAAGGCTGAGATCACCAAGATTGAGCAATCACTGAATGGTTTGAAAGTGAAGGGTATTCCTGGACTGGCTAACTTCTACATCACTACTGCCAAGGCTTTAGGACATAGCTTGATGACAGAAGAAGACAAGACTCAACATGTCTTGGGTAATGCAATCCAGATTTCTACTCTTGCTGGTACAGAGAAGTCAGGTAAGGTTCCGAGTGCTATTACTACTCAAGCCATACCTATGATTGATAAGCTGGCTACCCTGCAAGCTATTTTGTCAGGTAATGTTGCTGATCAACAACGGGAGATGGTGGCTAACATCATGCGTGAACAGCTCTCGCGTGGTGATAAAGGTAATGGTGTGCATATGACACTATTAGCACATAAGCATTATATTGGAGAAGCTACCAAGAAGATGTTCAAGGGTAAGACTTATCTTGTACCCAAGGGATTTGTACCTGAAGTGCTTAATCCTCATGTAGAAATTATGGTTGCTGGAACGCAGGAAGATAAACGTCTTAGACAGCTTGGATATTCTAAAGCTGCTCCTGTGGAACTGGATAGACATGATAACTTTGGTGATGCACGTATCTACACCATCAAAGGTAGTGGTATGCGTCCTTGGTTGAGTGGTGTGTTCTCTTATTCTGGGCTGTCTACACGTTATGTTGGCAAGCTGATGAAGAGAATTAACCCTAACACTGTGTCTGGTCAGATTGAGCAAGTAGGTATTGATAACAAGGTTATGCTACGAGAACCATATGTGAATCAATTGTTGAGCACTGCTTACACTGGTTTTGATCCTACAGTGGGTACTCAATTGTGGGCTAGACCTACTATCAATGATCAGATGAAGATTATTGACTACAAACAAGTGTTGCCGGGACATATCAAGGATAGTGTGCAAGAGCGTAACAATAACTTCAGTCAGTTGTTGGGTACTCTTGCGAGTAATGTGTTTGATAGTGACAGCAGTCTTGAACTGAATGAGAAGGTAGTGCGTGAACTATATGACTTTTACCATGCCAACAAAGCAGGGGATGCTCGATCATATGTGCGCGTAAGTCCTTTGAGTTCTGATCCTGAGATCAGAGAAATTGCCTTGAAGCTTCCTAAGGAAACTCGTGAAGCCATTCTCAAGGTCTGGGGGCCACAAGGTATGTTGGTTCGTTATGATACCTTGGACTTACTCTTTGGTTATCGTAAGGGCAGTGCTACTGATGCTGTATTTCGTAGTGCTGCTGAAGGAAATATGTATGCAAAGATCATCACTGACATTTTTGAACGTGTCTTTGCACGGACAAGCCATGAAGGGGATAGAACCATTGCGAGAGAACGTGCACAACGCTGGTTGAATAATGTAGGTGATGTGTGGGAAGAGATTGTCACTGAAACCAAGGACATCATTGTGATGAAGACTGGGATTGTGTTGTTGAACAACATTACCAGTAACTACTTTGAGTTGTTGTCTTATGGTTTGTCTCCCTTTGAAATCTGGAAGTACTGGAGAACTGCAATACTAGGCGCTCGCGCTTATCATCGTGATGCAGATAAGTTGGCTTATTTGAAGCATCAACTGGAGGTTGGGTATACAGGGAATGAAGCTGAAACACGGAGACAGATTGCTTTGCTGGAAAACGATATTGCACGTAACCCGGTAAGCAAACTGATTGAGGAAGGTTTGATGCCGACTATTGTTGAGGATGTGGCTTCGGATGAAGATGCTTACTCATACAAGAGTGGATTGACTGCTAAGGTGAACAAGCACTTGGATAAGCACAAGAATGTACAGAAAGTTGCTAAGTTCTTGTACATGTCTAGAGATGGTTGGATGTATCAAACACTTAGCTCTGTGACTCAGCATAGTGACTTTGTAGCTAGGTATGCTCTGTATCAACACATGACGAACAAGGCACGTAATCCAATGACGCATGATGCTGCGATTCAATTAGCTTCAGATGCATTCATCAACTATGACATACCTTCGCATCGTAAATTGCAGTGGGCTAATGACATGGGTTTTGTGATGTTCACGAAGTACTTGATTCGGATTCAGAAGGTGATCTTGTATCTTGCTCGTAATCATCCTTTGAGTTCATTGACTACATTGTTGTTAAATCAGTACATGGATGTTCTGCCGATGATCTATGATTCTGGTGTATTTGGTGATTCTTATGGAGGTGGTTTGTTACATGCAGGAGCTTTGGAATACCCTGGAGTGGTAGACAATATTGCAACTCTAAGGATGTTGGGTTTATAAGGTCAAAAGAAAGCCCCCAATTACGGGGGCTTTCTCCTGCATCAATCTTCTTCTCTTTTGTACAGGATGTACTCTTTGGCACAGTAGTAGATCAAGAATCCTATGAGGAGTGCTGAACCTACGATTGCAATAATGGCACCAGCATACACTACTACCATCACACAAATTGCCGCTACTGTTACCGCCAACATCACCATTACAACATTGAAGAATGCCTGCATGGTTTATTAACCAAACAGACTGCCGGTTTCCTCAGTCGGAGCAACTGCTACCGGAGCTTCAGGAGCAGGGACTTCAGCAACATCTTCCACTACAACATCTTCAGCCACAACATCAGTAGCGCCTACAGGGTCGTCAGATTTGATGTAAATATCCAAATCAGCAGTCAGACCATTACCCTTACGGCCAGAGGTAAAGGTGACATCCAGTTGCTTACCAGCCATGTCGATACCTTGGGCTGCAACGTAGCCACGGATAGCAGCAACAACTTCGTTTTGATTCAATGCAATTTTCATGGTACTTCCTCGGTTAAGTTGCTGACCTTTTGATTAGGGCCAGCATTTGTTGGAACGGTTGACAGGATAGTCCTGCATAAATAGTAGCAACAGCATCTGCCATGTGTTCTGCAGAAGATTCAGTAACATGGATTTCTCCATTCTTCTTATGTGTTGGCCAGTTGGCTTCAGGATGTTTTGCTACTGCCCACTCAATCATCTGAGCTTTAGTGGCAGTCTTAATACCTACTGATGCTTTTTTTACTTCTTCTGGACTAAGTTCAAAGAAAGGAGTTCCTCCTGATCTTAGTGCACCTAGTATACCAACACATATTCCATATGAAGCCATTGCCCTAGAACTTTGGCTTCCTACAGGTACTTCAACAAATACAGCATCGGCAGTAATGATACTATCGAAGGCTGCTTTTGCTAAAGCTGCTGCTGCTAACAAGTCGAGGCTATTCTGCCTTACTTGCTTGCTTTTGGGAAGTACTGGTTGTGTAACTTCCAATAATTCTATTGAAAGTCTCCCATCTTCATTGGGATAGTACATTCCTGAAGCAATGCCCCAGTTACGTAGCGAAGGATCAAATCCCACTACACGTAAACCGCTATTGAAGAGTGTTGGCTTGTGATTCATCAGTACTATCCTCTTTACTTGCCGGAACAAAAGGAAGTTCTGTAAATGCAGAGGATGCCGCAACAACTCCAGCAATGAATGCTTTACGCATGTCACCGCTGAGAGTCATAGGATGTTCTACACCCTCCATGATGATCACAGTCTCAGTATTCTCAGGAACATCCAACAGATGTTGGATTGTATTCATACCATGAGAGTGCCACTCAAGTATGCTACCTATGAGCATATGCACACAGTTAGGATCATCTGCGGATACCATGGTAATTTCGGGTTCATCTGTCATACGTTTCTCCGGGCAATAGAAAGCCGCTTTGCAGCGGCTATGTGTTGGGATGGGTATTAACCAAAGAGGCTGCTGGATGGCTTCGTAGAGGCTCCTGCAGGCTTTGGTGCACCAGCCTTAGCTCCGCCTTCTCCAGCACCCTTGGCTTTGTTCTTGACCTTACCAGCCCACTTGGTTTCCCATTGGTCAATGAAGACTGCAGTTTCTGCCTTGGCACGAATCTCAGCAGTGGTCATGCGATCTTCTGCACGGAAGAACTTGTCTACTTCATTCTCTTCCTTGGTTTCACCTGTAGCTACGTAAGCCCCTGTAGCATCCTTGGTTGTCTTGTCCACGGTCTGTTTCAGTACACCGGCAATGATTTCCTTGCCAATCAAATCCATGAACATATCTACCTTGGTAGGTACTTCTGCTTTGGCATCGGTAGACCACAAGTTCACTACCTTCTGTTCGGTATCCTGCTCGGAGATTTCCTTGCCTGTAGCCAACAGGAATAAGCTATTGGCCATCAAGAATCCTGGGAGATACTTCTTCTCACCATTCTTGTCTTCGTAGTAGTTCTTACAGCCTTTGGCTGTACCTGAGGTCATCCAGAACTGTTGACGCAGTTCCTTATCATCTTCGGTCTTGCCACGGATGTTCAAGGCTACTGCACCACCTTGAGAGGTAGTGAGATATGCCAAGGTAATCTTGAGTGGGTACAGGCCAGATTCAAAGATGGTACCACCACCACCCAAGTTATCTTTTTCATCTTGGATGCTGGAGTCAGATTGCAGGTTTTTCAGAAAAGACATGTGAGTTTCCTCTTTAGTTGTGAGTGCTACGCTTATGCGTAGTATTGATGAAGCCGGTTAAGTACAAGTTGCAGATTGTTGTCAATGAAGGTTTCTTGCTGTGTGAACAGACCCATTGGCCCACGTAGTCTCTCATGTACAGTGTCCTTAGTCACCTGTGTTTGATAGACATACTTGAAGCCAAGAGCTTCTTCGGCTGGAGTGATAATCAAGAGATCATTCTTGTAATCTTTCAGTGTTTTCAGAGATACACGTTTTGCTGCGATTACAATGCTATAGAATGACTCAATTCCATTATTCTTCAGTGAACCCTTCACAGGTACCTTGGTTTCCATGATCATCTCTGATTCATTCATGGTTTCCAAGGTGTGAGCCAAGAACACTACATTCTTGGTGGACTTAGCTACGTACTGTTGCATGAGGTTCTTGAAGTACTGTGCAAAGTCTCCCCATGCCTTCATCCCATTGGAGGCGTTAAGTACATAGAGTGATTCATACATATCAAGCAGATACGTTAGTGTATCTACCACAATGGTATGAATATGGGGCATGGATTCGGCAGCTTCAAATGCTTCCAGAACCTGTAACGGGTCAGTGATTACCAATCCCGGCTTACCGTCTCTGCCTTTCATAAACTTGGCAGGGAAGGGTAATTTTTTACCCGATTCGCAGTTAAGATACATAACACCTTCTGGGTTCTCCAAACCCATGAGTGATGCTGATTTACCATGAGATGATTTGCCTACAATGAGTAGTAGGTTGTCGTTGAACTGTGTCATAGGACTCCTCGTTTTAATCGTAAGAGCGTCGAGAGACGCCCTTGTGTTACTTCTTGGCAATGGCTTTAGCTACTGTCACGAGAATGGTAGACATTATCTCTGCTTCATCCAACTTGTCAGGAATCTTCTCGTTGAGGTCTTTAACCCTAGAGTTGATCTGATCAAAACTGAAGCCAGCATCCATAAGAATCATGGCATAACGCAGCAACATGTTATTGCGATTACCATCCCCGATGTTGTTCGTAACCCAACGCTCCAAGTTATCCATAGACTGTTGAGATTCAAGGAGTATCTTACGTTCCTCGTTCTTACTGGTTTTTGGAATAAATGGAAGTACATCCAGCACCTCACCTTCGTTGTATTCATAGTGTCCGTTGTGAGACAACCACTTACGTGAACGTTGGTTGGTTTGGGTATCCACAGTGAATGGAAGCCATGCATAGATGTTATTCATCAACTCCTTATACTCCTTAGCATCAAGGTTCAAGGTGTAGTTGATTGGGAGGATTAGACGGAAGCGATGCTCTGCATCTGTATGTCGCTTGGTGGTGTAGAGTAAGTACTTGTAGTTCTTGAGTAGCAACTGCACAGTGCTAAGATTAACACCACCATCAATGTCAATGACAACCAGATTAAAACCCGGTATACAGTTCTCTTCATTCCTATAACCTTCAGTCAGATGATGTGCTACCCAATGTAATCCAGCTTTCTGGGTTAAGATATGAAGCTTATCCCATGGAGCATACTCATTCATGTAGCCTTCAGTGATGTCCGTACTGTAAGCCACAGTGAGTTTAGCTAGATTGGTTTCCTGTAAGGATTCCCCTCTCAAAAACTCAATACCATCACTGAAAGACTTCTTGATGATGATGTTGTTCTTGTAGCCCCAAGCAGTAGCAAGGATAAGCATCTCCTGCTTCTGTGCTGCAGCACCACGATAGAATGGCAAGTCTTCTACCAGATCAGCTTGTGTAATGTCTCTACGCACAGTGGCAATGTACTTAGCCAACTTCACATAGTTACGATCACGAGTAAGCAACTGATTGAAAGCAATACCAGACTCTTCTGCCAGCTTGATAGCGTTATACAGATGGTCTGACGTTAGCTCTGGTGAGTCATCAATGAATGCATATGCACCGGCCAGCTTCAGTGCCTTGAAGTAACGGTGACTGATCTCTGCTTTCTTGATCTCCTCATGTTCTGGAAGATTATTGGCTTCCTTCTCACACTTCAGACGATACTCAATCAGCAACAGACTGGTTTCCTTGGACATGAGAATACGCCGATTGGCATTGCTCATATCAGCAAGTTGTTCCAGCTTGTCAGAGAGGTTCTGCAATACCATGTTACTGGCTTTGTTAGTGAGCATGTCGTACACCTGTTCAGGCGTAAGATGGGTATCCTTGTTGCTTGCTCGGCTATAGCCAAACAAACATCTGCGTGCATACCCAGTCTCCAACATGGAGTAGAGTTCTTCTTCGGTCTTGCTACCATTCAAGAGCTTGGATGGGGTACCAAAGAGCAGCATGTTGGTAGGTGTGCGTCCAACAATCTCCTCTCCACGAGTGTTCTCATTGGTGTTCTTGGTCAGTTTCTGTTTGATCAAACCAACGTCATACAACTCCAGGAATGTACTGAGGACATCTGTGTTACCCACAAGGTTAGAGCCAATTTCATCAATCTGAAGATTGACTGCACCAGCATTGGCCATCAATAACTTATGACGCATCTGCTTAACGGCTGCAGGGGTACCACTATCAAAGCTGAAAGCCAATTGACCTGCTGCATCAAACTCTTTCTGTACACGAACCAGTTCTTCATCAGGGTCTGTAGACTTCCTATTAGCTCGTTTAAGCGAGAGTTTTGGAAGATTGATCTCAGCTAGTTGAGGAAAGGTTTCTTCCATGAATCGCTGCCTGAACAGCCCTATAACTTCATTCTCAATGATGTTGGTAGAGAAGCCTTTGCCTGATCCTGAAGTACTCAGATTCAAGGCATAGATGTTCACAGGAATGTCTCCACGATCATGGGTGACAATCACTGCACGCATAGATGAAGCCACTACACCAAAGTAGTAGCCCACCAACACTCGGAAGAATAGTGGATTGCTGTTCTGTGTCTTACTGCACAACACTTCCACTAGACTTTCTGACGCTGGATGGTATGCCATTTCAGCAAAAGATAGCATGTGTATCTCCTCAAAGGATAAGATCACCTGATGCAATCAGGGCATATTTTTGTTTACAGATAGCGAATGCAGAACAGTACTTGCAAGCAGTTACTTGTCCCGGTCTTTCCACGATGATCCCTACAGAACCATCTTCAATGAAACGCATACGAGCTTCTTTCATGGTGTCGAAGTTCTTGGTGCTACGAGACATCCTCTCTGGATTCTTGTAGTACTTGAACTCTGGCTCACTGCGCCATAAGTCTTTGTCTGTACACAGAGGAATCTGATCTTCTGGCTCATTCCAGTACTTCTCCAGTTGAGCAAGTTTATTACGCACAAACCTATCTGTCTCTGGAATAGACAACAACTGAAAGCGTTTGGTAGGGCAAGGAGACTGTGGATACGTCGGGTCTTGTCTTGCTTGGTTTGCTTGCCAATCTGTAAGCCAGAAGTTGATAGCAACTGTATCCTTCTTGATGATATCTGGGTTAAGCCAACGATAGATACTTCCTTGCAGAATGTAGTCTTCGTCTTTATTTCCCTTCTTCAGTGTGAAGACTTTAGTTGACTTCAAGTCTTGTACTTCACCGTCAATCACAATATCAAACTTACCTGATACTGTCTTGCCAGCTACTTCCTTGTTCATACGTTGTTCTACGTAGATAGGATGAGTACCTTCTTCCACAGTCAATGGATTGATCTTCACAGTAGCAATGAAAGCATCTGGATAACCCAGTGCTTTCAATCCTTCCTGATAGTTGTTACGCCATGCACTTTCCATAGCATCATGTAGTGCACTACCCAGTGAAGAGTTGATGAGTGAAGACACATCCACTACTTGTTGTTCTTGTGGTACCCGTGCAGACAGAATTACTTGTCTGATTGGTTTGAGCAGTGTGGTAGCAGAGATGACGTTATCCTGCTTGTCATAGTTATCTGTAGCAAGCATGACAGCTACAGCCAGAGAGATGTTCTGTTGGTTTGAGTATCGCATGGGAATTACCTTTAGAAGTCATGAATACGCCGGAGGCGTCTTACACTACACGCCAACCCATGCTTACTTGGGTAGGAGTGACACCTAGTGATGGGTACATAGCTATAGCTATATCACTGGCTTGGGTTAGAGAGTTTGCTTTAAGCCCTCTAACCCATTTGGTTATGTTACTTGTACCTCGTCTATTCAGACTGACAAGTAAAATGTCATATGTAAACATACACTTCAGTCCCTATTCTTTGTTGAGTTCAAGCCAACGATTCAGAGTATCCCTGGCTTCAGTGATGTCCTGTTGCTTGGTCTTACCCCCTGTACGTACACCACTCAAGAGGAGCTTCTTGGCTGCATGGTGGATAGCACCAGAAGGGTCTTGAATATCGAAGATTTTAAGTACAGCGTACACATCCACTTCAGTCATACCTTGGGTAGATTTGTAGTACTTAGGGTACTTGAGTGCCAAAGATACTGGAGACAATTCAGGTACCTTGGTTTTGAATTCTTTGAAGGGTACTTGAGGAGTATTCACCAACTTCTGTGCACAGGTGTTACATAAGCATTGTCCTTCAATAACAAATGCTTGGCATCCAATGGTTTCACATTTCTTCATATAGACCTCTAGTGGCCCGAAGGCCACGGTTAATTAAGCTTGGCAGGAGATGCATTCATCTTTGACTACTACACCACTACGAGAGTAGATGTAGTACTGGGATAGGCAATCAGGATGTAGGAGTACCATGGTCATAAGTTCTGCTACCAGACCTTCTGAACCCACATCTGAGATGTAGAAATTCATAGACTGTCCTTGGCAGGTATACTTCTGACGTTGAACTGTGTGTCTGAAGAGAATCTTCTGATCCATCTCAAAGGCATTCAGAAATACCTGTTTTTCTTCTGGTGTAAGCCATTTGACATGCTGCACTGAACCAAGATTATGGATGATATCTCTGATGGTTTCTGTGCCATATACCCCTTTCTTCTTCATAAGTTCATAGAAGACTGGAGGGATTCTACGTAATTCACCTACACTAGAGCCAGCATCAAATACCATACCGGGGTCTGGAAACCATGATTCACTGACACCTCCCATAAGGAGTGCAGTGCTCTTGGTAGGTGCATAGGCAGTACGATGGGTATTACGTACTCCATAGCCTTTACACCACTCAGGTTCACCATGTATATATGCAAGCCATTGGCTTGCTCTCAAGGATTCATCACTGATGTGCTTAGCCATTTCATGGCTTAGGAACTGTGCCTCTAAGCCTACATAGGCAATGTTGTTCTGTTGGAGATATGTATGGAAACCCATAGCTCCCAGTCCTATTGCTCGGCCCTTCTCAGTGAATGCACGTACCTTCTCCATGCCCGGAACACCTTTGGAGTTCTCCAAGAATTCTTGGCATAGGCAGTCCAGAAACACAGTGGCAATGAATACAGACTCTGAGTTCTTGATGATGTCCCAATGTATAAGATTCATGGAAGCCAAGATACAGGAGTAGGTGTAGTCAGCAGATGAGTGAAGCATGATCTCAGTACAGAGGTTACTGGCTTTAATATCCAAGCCATGATCCTTGTACATCTGCGGTCTGTGCCTGTTGGCTTTGTCTACGCAGAAGATGTAGCCCTTGCCTGTGACAAGCTTTACATACACAAACTTGGTGAATCTACGATGTGCTTCAGGGTCGTCATTCATCAGACGTTCAATGAAGCTATCTCGTATAATCCATCCATAGTTCTTACCATTAGGGGAATGGTTTAGAGAATCAATGGCTTCATCCCAGTCAGGGTGTTCGATATCAAGGTAAGCGCCGAAGGAGCCTCTACGATTGCCTCCTTGAGTAATCTTGGCACTGGCAGTGAAGAAGTCTTCAATGACATCTACAGGGCCATTGGCTTTACCTCCACGACTGATCTTGGAGCCACGAGGACGAATCTTACTGAAGTCCCCACTGGTACCAAAGGCTTGCTTGGATAAAAGTGCTGTCTCTTTCAGATTGGCATAGAAGGATTCCACATCATCTTGGATTTCCTGTCCTGAACAGGACACTACCATACCTCGGTTAGTGCCTGTGTTACCCAATGCAGGAGATGCTGGAGATAGTCTACCTTCCCACATTTCATTGAAGAACTTGGCTTCCCACTCGTCTTCTCGTCCCTTCATATGTCTAGCTAATGTCTTGGCAATGGTACGATGACGACCAAGCAAAGCAGCTTCACCTTGTACAGCATACTTCTCCTTGAACATCTGCCAACCTTGAGTGGTATACCATGATGGTAAGGTACCTTTCTCTTGGTGCTGCTTACGTTCTTGGCTTAGTTGTTCAAACTTCTGCAGAGTAATATCGTCTACATCAACTGGATTAAAGCTCATTTGCTAACTCCTTACGGAAGGTCAATTGGTGTCTTGCCCAGTTACGACGGTACTGTAATTGGGTAGCTGCAAAGAAATCAGGTACCTTAACGGTACTGAGTTGGTCATAGAACCAGCCGGATACTACTCCTGAAGGAGTGTTGAACATAGGTTCCTGACCAAGTCTAGCCAAGACAATATTGATACGATCTTCTGTGAAATGGTTCAACTCTTCCAAGGTAATCACACGATTCCCAGGAACTTCAAACAGAAGAGAGTTGATACGTTTTTCATGGAGAGCAATGACATGAGCCATCAATTGAATTGTGTTGCTGAGTCTTACTTCATCTTCTTTGGTATGGTTTCCCTTCTCTGCACGTTCTTTCTTGCACTGTTGAAATAGCATTGCTGAACACATACTGTGAAGGTTCTCATCTTTAGCTGAGCCATCAATACCTGATACGAAGTGAGGAATGAAGTTGAAACCACGAGAGTTGAATCCCTTGAAGAATCCAAATGCAGAAAAGAGTACTGCACCTTCCAAGAATGCTACTGCTGCAGTGACTTCAAGTGCATCGTCACTAGCTGCAACTTTATGGATAAACTCAATACGTTCAGCAAGAATAGGATCAGCTTTCCATTGGGTGTAGAAGTCATCAGTAGCATTACCCATTACTTCATTACCAATGTTATAGAACGGTGCATGACTGTTGAGTTCTACATTGGAGATAACTGCACAGAGCCGTTGAATCTCTGGTCTTGGGAATAGTTTTGCAATCTTACCTCCCCAGAATTCCTCACCACCAATCATCAACTCATACTGAGTAAGAATGGATTGTGCAGTAATGATTCCGTGTAATTCTGCTGGATTGAGGTTGGTACGGAAGTCTTGTTCGTCTTCTTCTACTCCCAGTTCTTCTGCAGGCCAGAAGATTGATTGTTGTTCTATGGCTTTCTCTACTGCCCAAGGATATCGGGCTACATAACTGTCTGTTGGTGTTTCTATTTGGCTTTTGGGAACTGTAGGCATAGGTGCCTCATCTTTCAAGGGTTAAAAAAAGAGCCATACCAATACTGGTATGGCCTCAAGGGGTACGTTGCTTTTTTAGTCTAGCCCTAGAAAGTGGCTTTGCCTAGCTCAATATGCTCCCTGAGTAAGGGCATTCCAAGACACAGGGTACAGGGGTGCAATGATCTGATTCACAGCTTCAGCAAGGTCTTGGATTTTCTGTTGAGCATGACTATCAGAACGTTGGTTAT